>ENA-ORDA01000427-ORDA01000427.1-marine-metagenome-genome-assembly--contig:-NODE-427-length-43247-cov-6.109567_pt1 | contig 43247 bp, 27 predicted proteins | sample MGYA00237778_ERZ508506 | MGnify/ENA primary metagenome ERZ508506 (study PRJEB26177, sample SAMN06267891) | marine metagenome | isolation source: Monterey Bay, California, USA | place: Pacific...
TTATGAATTAAGACTTTGGGATCAATTCCCTCTAAACTGATTTTATCTTTAATTATTTGAAATTGAGGTAGAGATGCGTGTAATTGGCTGAGGGGGTCTTCTGACTGCGACATTCGGTTTAGGACCATCGTTGCCGCTACAAGGGAATCTCTTCCTAAGTGAGACTCTCTTAAAATAACTCCTCCATTACCTTCTCCTCCAAAATTTGAGGACAGTTCATTCATTTTATTTACGACATTTATTTCCCCAACAGCAGATCTCTCTACTTTGATATTATTTTTAATACTAAGCTTTTCTAGAGCCATCGATGTAGATAAGTTCACAACAAATGTCTCATCTTCTTTTTTTACATTTTTCATATAACCATCGGCAGCTAGGACAAGAGTATATTCCTCTCCAAGTGGTTTACCGTTCTCATCAACCACGGCCAAACGATCAGCATCTGGGTCTACTGCAAACCCAGCATTTGCATCATGTTGAATTACAGCATTAGATAAGTCTTCTAAATTTTCAGGGAGAGGTTCAGTACCTCGATTAAAGATGCCACTCGGTTCACAATTTAATTCAACCACATCACAGCCTAGTGATTCTAAAAGTGCTGGTAAGGCATTTGAGCCTGCACCATTAACTGCATCTATAACAATTTTAAATTTCTTTTTTCTAATATCATTCAAGGAAATACATTTAAGGCTTACACAAGAGATCACATGTTTTTGGATAGCATTTTGATCTTTCCAAGCGATACCAGGTGCACCCTTAAACCTTGGGGTAACTATTTTATCAACAATTTGGAATAGTTGCTCACACTCATCCGGATGAAAAAAAGTACTATCTTGTCTTATAAATTTAAATCCATTCCACTCGGCCGGATTATGACTTGCTGTTACCACTAAGCCACCAATAGCTTCGGTACTATGAACCATAAACTGAACAGTTGGTGTTGGAACAATGTCACATTGAATAATAGATCTTCCTAATCTCACTAATTCATCAATCATTGATGCAAGAATTCGGTCCCCAGAAGCTCTACTATCTCTTCCCGTAATAATTGCACCTTCTGGTAAAAATTCATTTAATGCTTGTGAAAATGTAACCGCTAATTCTGGTGTTAGGTGGGTTTCTGTTATTCCTCTAACTCCGGATATACTTCTTATTAACATAAATGTTTAATAGGTGTGGGGTTTATGATAAAATTTATAAAGAAGGAAAGCTCTGGAATCCAGAGCTTTCCCAAGAATACTAAGTTGAGACTTACTTACGCCTTCTTCGACGTCTTTGTCTACTAGCACGCGGATCGTTTCGCAATGCTTCAATCCTAGCCAATCTTTTAATTCTACGAACCGTTTTCTTTTTTTCTTCACGTTTCGCATCGCTGGGTTTTTCATAAAAAGCTCTATTTCGAACTTCTCTTAAAACACCTGCTCGCTCCCACATCTTCTTAAAACGACGAAGAGCTCTTTCAAAAGATTCTTTATCTCTGACTTGAACTTCAACCACTTAAATCACCTCCAAAGTGTTTGTGGTATTTTATTATAGTGCTACAAAGCGGGCGATCTTAATAGGGATGAAACTTAAATCCAAGAACTAAACCATCGAAATAAATTCTTCAACTGTTAACGACTCTGGTCTTCTATCAAAACCAATTTTATTTTTAATATCTTCTGATATATCCCAACCTTTGAGTGTATTTCTCAACATTTTTCTTCTTTGTGAAAACGCGGTAGCAACTAGTTTGTTGAACTTTAAGTATTTTTCATCTTGAATAAGAGGTTCGCTTTTCTTAGTAAATCTCATTATTGCAGATTCAACTTTTGGCTTAGGAATAAAAACATCTGGTTTAATAGTGAAACAATATTCAAAGTTTAAGTATGCACTTGTAACAACAGTTAATCGACCATAGGCCTTGGTGTTGATTTTTGAAGCTAAACGTTCCGCTACTTCTTTCTGCATCATAATAAAGGCATCTTCCCAATAATTAAGTTGCTCAATTAACCAAAATATTATTGGCGATGTAATATTGTAAGGAATATTGCCTATAATTCGAACCGGGGTTCTTATCGGTATGTTTTCAATCTCTTGCAAAAGAATATCCCCTTGTATCAATAATAAGTTTTGTAAAGTTGGATGGTCTTTTAAAAAATTTATTAGTAACGGATCAATTTCTATTGCTGCCATTTGATTAACAAAAGGATATATCCTTTCGGTAAGTGCGCCCTCTCCTGGTCCAATTTCAAGAAAGTTATCTTTTGATTGAGGGTCAATAGTCCTTGCAATTTTATTTAATAAATTATTATCTGTTAGAAAATTTTGCCCCCATTTTTTTCTGAAAGGATGTTGATTTATTTTCATCTGATTAAACGATTTTAAATAGTTTTATTGCGTTTTCCGATGTTCTCTTCGCAACTTCTTCTAGGGTACAATTGTTTATATCTGCTAATTTTTCAGCAACATATCTTACTCGTGCAGGCTCATTTGGTTTTCCTCTAAATGGAGTCGGACTTAGGTAGGGAGAATCTGTTTCTACTAATAGGTTCCTCAAAGATATCTTTGAGGCGACCTCCGGAAGCTTGCTATTTTTAAAAGTTAAATTACCGGAAAAAGAAATTAGAAACCCTAATTCAATTAATTTTTCAGCTGTTTCTATTGTGCTTGAGAAGCAATGTGCAACCCCTTTTAAGCCTGGAAAATCTGATAGAATCGAGATGATATCTTCATCTGCTTCTCTATTATGAAATACAATTGGCAGGTCCATTTCAGCTGCAATCTCAAGCTGCTTTCTAAAATATTTTTTTTGTATTTTTTGATCTGTCAACCCTCTAAAATAATCTAGTCCAATTTCACCTACTGCAACTATTTTTTTATTATTTAATAGACTTTTAAGTTTATTTTCAAATTTGATAGGTGCACTTTTTGCATCATGGGGATGAATGCCTGCTGTCGCCCATATTGGTTCAAAATTTTTAGCTAGTTCAATACATTCTTCTGCATCATTCAGATTTGTTGAGACACAAATAAATTTATTAACCCCTAAATCAGATGCTCGATTGATTACATTATATATATCGTTTTTTAAATCTTCATAATAAAGATGACAGTGCGTATCTATTAACATTTATTTAACTTTTTTGTACTCTATTTTTTAATTTCATACTAGAATTACTTTATACGAGGAAATAGTGGCGCATGATCATTTAATTGAGTTCCGGGTTTTAGCCCTCCCCATTTTTGATTTGAATCGAAAGCGTCTAAAATATCAAGTAACGTTTTAGTTCTATTTGGCATTACAGGTGAAAGTAGTAGCGCACTTATTCTCAAGGCCTCACCTGCAGTATATAAAACTTTCCCAGCCGCTCTTTTATCTTCTTTCACCAATTTCCAGGGTGCATTTTGTTCCATGTATTTATTAACACCACTAATAAAACGTATAACTAACTCAATAGCCTCATTCAATCTCATATTTTTCATCAATTCATCAAACGATAAACATAAAGAAATTGAATCATTTTTTATATTTATCTCTGAAGTATCTAAGTCTCCAGGATTGGGTATTTTTCCACTGAAATTCTTATTAATTAGCGTTGTTACTCGACTTAATAAATTTCCAAAATCATTTGCAAGGTCACTATTATATCTACTTTTAAATAATTCTATTGTGAAATTTGCATCTTGCCCTAGAACCATTTCCCGCATTAAATAGTATCTAACCGGATCAACACCATAATCATCGATTAAGTTGATTGGATCTACAACATTACCAATAGACTTGCTCATTTTTGAATCACCCATCAACCACCAGCCATGTGCGAATATTGATTCTGGAAGATCAATTCCAGCGGACATTAACATTGTCGGCCAATAAACGGCATGAGTAGTTAATATATCCTTACCAATTAAATGGTGCGAAGCTGGCCACCAGTCTTTAGAGACCCCATGATCTTCATCATATCCTGGGGCAGAGATATAATTTATCAAAGCATCAAACCACACATATGTAACATATTCAGAGTTAAAAGGGAGTTCTACACCCCAATTTAACCTTGACTTTGGTCTTGATATACATAAATCATTTAAAGGTTTACGAAGAAAACCTAGAATTTCATTTTTCCTATGATTTGGTTGGATAAATTTTGGATTTTCTTTTATATGCTGAATCAGACGCTCTTGATATTTGCTCATTTTAAAAAAGTAATTTTTCTCTTTCAATTTTTTAATATCACGAAATTGACCCGTCTCAAATTCTTTCTCAGTTATAAATCTTTCTTCTGATACTGAATAAAGTCCCTCATATTCAGCCTCATATATATCACCAGATTCAAAGACTTTATTGAGTATCATTTGAACAACTTTTTTGTGCCGTGGTTCAGTTGTTCTTATAAAATCATCATTCGAGATGTGAAGCTTATCCCATAAATTCGTGAATTGTGGAACCATCTTATTACAATGTTCCATCGGGGAAAGGCCTTTTTCTTTTGCGGCCTCTTGAACTTTTTGACCGTGTTCATCAAGGCCTGTTAAAAACAAAGTAGGAGCACCTTTTTTTCTATAATATCTCGCAAAAACATCCGCTAAAATTGTCGTATAAGCATGTCCAATATGAGGCTTATCATTAACATAGTATATTGGTGTTGTTATAAAAAATGGTTTTTTCATTTTATATTTACTTTTCTTTGGATTTTTAATAAAAAAGTTGTCAAAGATAGTGGCATGAACAAATTTTGAGTTAATGCATTTTTTAACTCTTCAACTTCAGAGACAATACCTAGATAATCAACATTTTTATATAAGTTAGCGAAACGTTCCATTCCACTTTTCAGTTGAGTCTTATGCAAATGGTGACTAATGTTAATAACAAGGCGGTTAGTGCTTTGAAACCATATTTTCAATAGAGTTAAGTGAAATAAAAACATACCAAGATCGTCTTTTGATAACTTTGAATAGGTCTGAACAAATTTTCTCCACATAGACGAATTTTTACTCAATAGAACCTTGATTAAATCATTTATCAAGTCTACTAATTCTTGCTTTTGAAATAAAATTAATTTTTTTGCCATGTGAATATTTCCATCGCTTAAACCTACAAAAAAATTGACTTCATCGATGTTAGATATTTTGGAGGAAAACCATTCAAAGATAAATTCATCATCTAATCTTGGAAAGCTTATACTTTGACATCTTGAGGTTATAGTGCTCAGAACAAGATTTATCTGATCTGTTACTAAGATAAAAGAAGTTCTTTTAGGTGGCTCTTCTAACAACTTCAGAAGAGCATTTGCAGCTTCTCCTTGTCCCATGGATAAAAGATGAGCGTCAAATATTAAGATTATCCTTCTTCCCAAATTATCCGATTTAAGGTAGATACTCTTTCTCAAATCCCTTATTGAATTAATTAATATTCTATTCGATCCTGGAACTTTGATTTTAAAGAAGGAATCTTTAGATTTTTCAGCAATCAGCTTTGTCACTAATTCTATATTTTTACTATCAATTAAATTTCCTGGAGAGCTACTATTATTTGCTGGAGCAGGGAGGGGAAATATTAATTTTAAATTTTCATGCTGCAATTGTAGTATTCTTAAACACGAAGAACAATTATCACATCCAAACTTATTAGGGTTTTGACAATTAAGAATTTTTGAGAACTGGATGGCAAGGCTTTCTTTTCCTGATCCAGCAGGGCCCGAAAATATATATGCATTTGGGACATTTTTTAATGTGTGCGATCTATATAATCGATCCCATACCTTATCTTGGAAGCCTCTCATTTAAGGTGTCTCTATTTTTTCCTTAGCCATTTTTCAGGATCTAACTTTTGCCCTTTACCCCAAATCTCAAAATGTAACTTTGATCCGTTAATTGAGCCTGAATCGCCCATATAAGCTATAACATCTCCATTTCTAACTTCACTGTCTACTGTTGCCTGTATATTAGTTACATGGCTATAAACAGTATAAAACCCTCCGCCGTGATCGATAATAATTGTGGTACCATATCCTCTTATATAGGTTATTGTGGTGACGACTCCACCTAAAACTGTACGTATAGCAGAACCAGGTTGTCCTTTAATATCAATTCCAGGATTTTCAGTTGTAGTTTTCAACTTAGAATTCCACTGTCTACCAAATTTAGCAATAATTCTACCAGAGGCAGGCCAGGGTAATTGCCCTGCTAAAGATTTAAAGCTTTTTGTTTTTAATGCTTCTTGTTGCTGACGTATTCGCGCCTCACGCTCATATCTAGCTTTATCTTCTAAGACTTGTTTAATTATATTTTCTAACTGACCAACACCAGCTTCTTTTTCATTAATATAGCTGGATAATGCTTTTTTATCAGTTCTAATACGATTTAATTCTTTCTCTCTATTAATCCGCATGTTTCTATATGAGCTCATCTCTTTTTCTTTATCACGCTTAAGAATCAAGTTATCTCGTAATGCTGCTTCTAATTCTAATTTTTGCTTACTTATTTCAATAAGAAGCCTTTCAATTCTTTTTGTTGTTTTTCTTTCAATATCTGATATAACCTTAAGATATTGAGTTCTATACATCGCTTGTCTCCATGTTGTCGATGAGAAAACCCTTTCTAAATCAGTTAAACGACCTTTGAGATAAGAGCTAACAACTCTTTCTTTGTATCTGAGTCTTAGCGATTCCAGCTTACGTTCATTTGTTAAAATTTCATTTTTTAGTTGAAAAATTTTCTTGCGAGTCTTTTCTTCCTCATTTTTCAATGATTTTATTAATTTTGCGGTAAGAGATATTTCTTCATCAATGGACGATATTCTACTTGAGGCAGACCTCTCCCTCGATTCAGCGGTTTTAATTTTTGAACGTAGTTGCTTTATTTCAGTTTTCAGAGAATTAATTGCATCATTTTGATATCTTAATTCTTCACTATAATCACGTTTATCTGATTGTGAAAATAAAAGCTGAAAAAATAATAGAATAAAAACAAATTTAATTGAATATTTCATTTCTAAGAAAATACCGGTTTTTAAGCTTCTAGACAGTAAAGTTTTGACCAAAAATGATTAAAGTTGTTCAATTCTAAAAAGAATGAAGTCTATAAATGTTAAATGTAATGATTTCTCATTCATGAAATAGATCCATAACTGTTCTTTAAAATTTTGACCATTTCTACTAATAATTTTTTCGTGCGGCTCCCCTAAAAGGTTCTGAACCTGAGGGATTGTTTGTCCAACTTTTAATTTTTCTTCTTTTCCTTTTTGTATAATTGAACGAGCACTTTCCATTTTCTTATTGATAATTAATCTAGAATTATATTCATCAAGAGATTTAATCTTTTCTTTTAATTGGATAAGCAATTCTTCATTTTTATTACCAATTCCACCAGATAATTCTCTTGCAAACTCTAAAGAATAAATAGCTAGCTGAACCTCATCAAACTCGTCCGCCTCTTGTGCAAGCTTTGCCATTTGAATACCTGCTCTATATTGCAGGGCATTAACTTCAAATATCAAATCTCGATTTAATTCTAATCCTTCTGCATACTTCCCCATCGCCTTACCAATAAAACCAAATTCTTGATACTTCTTCCCCTCGCCAAGCAATACCCAAGACTTGAACCTTCTTAATTCTTTTTGTCCTTCAATACTAAATTCCGCAACATGCTTTACTAAATTATAAGCTTGAATATAATTACCATCTCTTAATTTTTTTTCCGCCTCGATCATCCATAAAAGAGCTATTTGATTAATCCTTTTATTAAGAATAGGTACTATGACAGTGTCAGTTTTTACTTTAGAAAGTGCAAATTGATACTTCACAAGCGCATTCTGAGTCTTACCTTTTTTCTCCAAGAGAATGCCCTGTTCTAAAATTTGATAGGGAATTTTATATTCACAGTCTGCGATATACTCTAAAGCTCTATGCCGATTTGCATGTGTTGGATAATCAGACAGGAAACCTTTAAAGATATTAAGAGACTCAACATAATCTTTTCTATAATAGTATGTTTTTGCTTTATCTCCACTTGTTTTTTTACCTCCATAAAATGAAGAAAGTGTCAAATAAAGACCATAATTAGACAAGTCAAACCTATTTATTGGGGTTTTGTCTAAAGGGTCATTAATTGTATGGATTTTAGAGTATGAATAGCGAAAATCAAGCCCTACTGAGAATCTACTTTTTTTTCCGGGGTCAAGAATAAAACGTATCCCCAATGAACCAGCTGAAGAAGTTCCTGAACCTGATAAATTATCGTCCCACTCTTCTTTATCGAGAGTGTAAAATAATGCAGAAGCCAATCCATAAGAATATCGAAAATTTAAATACCAATTATTGAAGGGTTGATATTGAAAATGAGTTGTGGCCAAATATTCTGTTACTTTTGGTGAGAAGAAAGCTGTATCACTCCAACTTGGATTAGTATTGGTCCAATCTCCATGAGGAACTTTTGCTGGTGAGAAAAGAGTGCTTGTTCTGTAGGTTACACCCGTCATAACATTTAACCAGCTTGTCCCAACCAAATAATAAGGAATATTCAAAAGTCCAACGTCAATTTCTAAAGATGAGCCCCAAATATTTTTTGTCTCTTGACTAATTGCCGTGACATCCGAGTCATATCGAATTTTCCCAGGATCATCTTTGAATGAATCAGGATTAAAGCTATAAACACTCCCTTTTGATTTACCCGTCGCTCCAACCCCGTACCTTATCTCAATTGGCATAAAATTTATCGGTGCAGCAAATTCTCGAGAATAAAACCATTTATTTATCCAAAAACCATCTTCATAAGGAGACTTATTGTCAAATTTTAATAAACCAAAAAAATACTTTTTTTTATCATCTTTATTAATTTCTTGTGCACTATAATAAGAGGTAAAGGCCACCATTATGATAATTATGATATTTTTTGTTTTATTCATCTTGGTCTTAAAATTGTAATATTTCATGGATTTTTACAAGAAGAGACTTAAAAACTAGCTAACTTTTACTTTCCATTTTAAGGAACAATTGAATCGATTCTTACATTATAATTATATGTACAATAAAATAATATTTTTAATTACACTAGCTTGCTGCCTAAATATATCAAAATCTCAGACATTTTCTATTGCAAGGATACACTATAATGGAGGAGGAGATTGGTACAGTGACCCAAGTAGCATACCAAATCTCTTAGATTATTTAACAGCGAACACTCCTGTTTCAGCCCACCGAAAGGAATTTCAAATAAAGCTAACAGATGATAATATTTCACAACATCCATTTCTGTACATGACTGGGCATGGAAACATTAAGCTAAGTGATGATGAAGTAATCTCACTAAGATCAGCTCTAATGAATGGTTCTTTTTTACATGCAGATGATAATTATGGTATGGATGAGTCTTTTAGAAGAGAAATAAAAAAAGTCTTTCCAAATAAAGATTTCGTACAATTGCCAAAAGACCATGCAATTTTTAATTCATATTATAAATTTGAAAATGGACTTCCTAAAATACATGAGCACGATAAGAAACCCCCTCAAGCACTTGCGTTGTTTGAAGGTGAAAAAATTTTAGTTTTGTACACATATGAATCTGATTTAGGAGATGGTTGGGAGGATGCAAGCGTGCATAATGACCCTCTAACGCTGAGAGAATCTGCATTAAAAATGGGTGTAAATATTATTTATTTTTCCCTTATACAGTGAAAATGAAGATTAAAAAAAAGATTAATGATGCTCAGACTTTTTTAATCAAAAAAAGGCTCATCACTCTTTTCCAATGGCTTACCTTTTTCACCTCGCTTTTATTTTTTCTTTCTCTCATACTGGAATCAATATTTTATTTTTCTGTAAATACAAAAACTTTATGCTTAATAATATTTTTATTGTTTTTGATATCTTTTTTAACGTTTGCGATTGCGGAGACAATTAGAGGGAAAAAAAATAAAATAAAACGATATAAACTAGAAACTATTGCAAAAGATCTTGGAAGTCTGACATTCCCAAAAAAGCCCGATACAGTGCTTAATGCATTACAATTAGAATCCGGATTAAATAAGAATGAATCGAACGATTTAGCTAAAGCTTTCACAGAAACAATTTTATCAAAAATCAAGAATTCAAAGACTCACATAAGTAATCAAACAGAAAAATATAATTATCTTAAAAAATCTATTTTGGTTCTTTGGGTAGCAATGATTTCATTCTTCTCTCTCAACTATAACCAATCCGCTGAGTCATTTTTTAGATGGAAACACCCATTAACTAATTTCTTAGCTCCAAAACCATTTACTCTTTCTAGTAAAACAAATGATATACATATTTTAGGAGGAGAAAAAGTAAAAATTGAAATTTCATCGAGTCTATTAATCCCTGATACTGTAAAATTGAATTTAATACCAATTCAAATTGCGACAAAAAAAAGAGATTCACTTAAATTATCATTTAATAGCGTTTTAAATGAAGAGGGCGTTTATTCTTTTTTATTACCTGAATTGTATCAGGATTATTCTTACCAAGCCGAAGTTAAAGCAAAATATTTTTGGCAATCATGGGAAAAAGTAACATCAGAACTTGATACTATTTTTGTTACCGATCGTCCTACATTAGAAAAATTTAAAATTACATTGATACCTCCAAAATATTCAAAGTTACCAGCTTTAATTCAGGAAGGAAACAATGCAGTAATCCAAGGATTAAAAGGATCTCGTATCCAAATGGAAATCAAAGCAAACAGAAACCTTAAAAAAGCATATCTCTTGTTGGACGAAAAGGAATCCATTTTAGAATCGAACTACAAAGCTGCTTCGGGATATCACATTGTTCAAGAACAAACTACTTTTTCTGTTAACCTTGTAGATGATAGAGGCATAACAAATAAAGACCCTATAATATATAGTATCGAATTAATACCTGATTTCATGCCAACATTAGTAGTTTTACAACCACCATCTTTTATTGAACTTGGAGATGATCAAAGTATTCCACTCCAACTAAATATTCAAGATGATTATGGGTTTACAAATCTTCAGATTACATATGAAATTATAAAACCCTCTATTTTAAAATTAGACCCATATGTATCAATGATGGCTATTCCTGGGATTGAAAAAGATTCTATTGCACAAAACATCTCATACCTTTGGGACCTTGGAGACCTCTTTCTAATGCCTGATGATGAAATACATTTTCATATTGAACTAACAGATAATGATGTCATTTCTGGTCCTAAAAAAACTATTTCTTCAACTTTCATCGCAAAAGTTCCTTCTCTAGAAAGTCTGTATGAAAAAGCAGAAATTGCTGAAAATGACTTTATAGAAAGTCTTTCTAAAGAAGTTGAAGAGATGGAGAAACTAAAAGATCAGTTTGAACTTCTTGAAATGAAAGCGTTAAAAACTGAAGAACTCGATTGGGAGCAACAGAAATCGGTTAAAAACTCTATAGAAGAAGCAAAAAATGAAATAAAAAAATTGGAAGACCTATCTAGGGCAATAGATGCGATGAAAGAGCAAGCAGATAAACATAAACTTTTTTCGTCAGATTTACTCAATAAATTTGAAGAACTGTCTAACTTAATAAATGACATTGTTCCAAAAGATATGTTAAAAAATATTTCAGAATTAGAAGAAGCATTGGATAATATGGATATGGATTCTATTGAAGAATCACTTAGTGAATTAACAAAGAATATGGACCAAATTGAAAAGGAGCTTGAAAGGTACCTTGAAATTTTTAAACAAATTCAAATGGAACAAAAATTTGACGAACTTAGAAACCGAATGGAAAAGCTGACAAAGCAACAAGAGTCCTTAGATGAAGAGCTAGTTCAAAATGAAAATACAAATTACAATAATCAGAGGTTAGCAATTGAAGAGCAAGGGATATTAAATGAGTTTGAAAATATTCAATCGCTTCTTGAAGAAACAGCTGATTTAATTAAACCATCAAACGAAAAAGTTTCTGAAGATTTATTAGAGCTATCTGAAAGCGAACTTGTTGAAAGTATTAACCAATCACTTGAAGAAACTGAAAATAATATTTCAAACCGAAAATTAAATTCAGCTCAAGCCAGCAGTCAGAAATCAATTGAAAATATGAAAAAAATGATTGAAAAAATCACATCTGCACAAGAAAAATTTCAAAATCAATCACTCAATGAAATGACAGAAAAATTTGAAGAAATAATTCAAGATATTCTGTACTTGTCAGCTAAAGAAGAATATTTAAATAATGCCGTGAAAAATATTACTAGTCGCTCTCCAAGAATTAAATTTTTTGCTTCTCAACAACAATTAATCCAAGATCAATTAAGGTCTGTAACAAGTAAAATGATAAACTTATCAAAAGAAACTTTTGCTATAACTCCAGCTATTGGAAGAGGAATAGGGAAAGCTAGTTCTAGTATGGATTTAGCAAAAACAAAACTTGCTGATCGGAATATTCCCGAAGCTAAAAATAATCAGATGATAGCAATGGAAGGACTGAACCAAATAGCAATAGAGCTATATAATAACATGCAAGATATGCAAAAGTCTGGGTCTGCAAGTGGTTATGAGCAACTTTTAAAAATGATGGAAGAAATGGCTGGTAAGCAACAAGGCTTAAACAATAAATCGGATCAATTAACTTTAGGCCAGATGGCTGCTGCCGCAAAACAACAGATGTTGCAAGAAATGTTATCTGGGCAGAAATCCGTTAAAAAATCCTTAGAGCAGTTAATGAAAGAGATGGATGCCTCTGGCGGAAATAAATTAGGTGATCTTGATGGAATCGCTCAAGAAATGGATAAAGTAATTGATGATTTAGAAAAAAATGACTTTAAAAAACAAACTCATAAAAGACAACAGAAAATTTTAACTAGAATGCTCGATAGTAAAACATCAATGACACAGCGAGGAGAAAAAGAAGAAAGGAAATCCTATTCTGCAAATAGCGGAAATATCTTTGATGGACCGAGTGGACTCCCCATTGAAAAAGGGCAACGAGAAGATTTGACCTTAAAAGCGCTAAATAATGCTATTAAGGCTGGTTATTCAAAACAATATCAAGGAATGATTAAACGCTATTTTAATTCATTAACAAAAACTGATTTAGATAATGAAAATTAAAGTTTTATTTTTATATTATTTTGCATTTGGTGCTCTTGTATCATCTCAAAGTCAGTCTTCTTTTAATGGAACTCTTAGGACTGCAAGCATGCTTGAGAGACAGGGGAAAATAGATGCAGCTATTTCAGTATATAAAGGAATATTAGAAAGAAGACCTGATCACTATCAAACACTCAATAGTTTGAAAAATTTGTTTAAAAGCAATCAATTATATAGTGAAGGAATACAGTTTTTAAAAGAGCACGCCACTAAAAACCCTGATAATATTTCAATAAATTTAGATCTTGTTGAGTTTTATTTTTTGAATGGACAAAAAGAAGAGTCTGAAAAAATACAGATTATTGGCTTACAAAGATTTAATAATAAATCATATTATCGCCAACTCACTACTCTCTTGACGAAATATGGTAGCGAAAACGATTTTATATCTATCTTAAGTAGAGGAAGAAACAAATTTGGAGATTCTTTTTTAGCTTATGAAGCCGGACTTTATTATCAGCTGAAAAAAGATTATGAATCAGCAATGAATCAGTTCATGCTATATCTATTAAACGAAGAAAAAAGATCAAACTTAATCGAAAGACGAATACTTCAAATGAGTGATGAGAAAGAGGCCGTTAATATTATTAAGTCTAAATTAATTTTTTTCTCTGAAAAAAAACCAAGGAGAATATTAAACATACTATGTGATTTTTATTTTAAACAGCAAGAGTATCTTCTTGCAATTCAGACTAAAGAAGCTTGGACTTCTTCAGAAGATAGAGATTTGGAAAGTTGGCTAAAATTTGCGAATAGTTTAAATAGAGAGAAGCAATTTCAGCATGCGGCATATGCATATAATTTTATTTTAAATAAAAATATTAATTCCAAAATAGCCGAAAAAGCTTTACTCGGACTCGCGAAAACATTTGAAGACCAAATACTACCATTTAATAATAAATTTTTAATTTCTTTTTTTTATGATAATAATATCTTTTTTGAAGACCCTTTCGCTTCAAATAATTCTATTTCAATAGAAAACCTAAAAGCGAGTCTCTCAATATATGATTCTTTAACAACTTCTATAAAAAATCCGGCTCTTCTGACAGAGGTTTATTATAGGCTAGGTGAAGTTCAATTTAGAATATTACATGACTTTGATAAGGCTCTTCAGCTCTACAAAATGGCACTAAAATCCAGTAATAAAAAATCTCTAACTAGCTCGATCAAGCTTCGAATAGCAGATACTTATATAGCTAAAGGAAACCCTAAAGAGGCTAAAAAAATCCTTTTAAATTCTGAGAATAAAACTCTTTCTAGTGAAATACAGGAGCGAGTTATTTTGACTGACCTTTTCACTAAAAACCCCAATGATGTATTAAGTTTAATTGATCCTATCTTAGCCGATATTGGACCCAAAAGTTTATTGTTTAATGATTTAATAGAACTAAAAACAATTCTTAATAAATATAATTTAGACGATGAAAATAATAAATCTTCGACCCAACATTTTTTGAAATCTGAGTTTTTGATACGACAGAAAAAAACAGGTGATGCCATAAATGAATTAACTTATTTAATTAATAACTACCCACAATCAAAGATTGCTCCTCTGGCGATTCTTAGAATAAGTTTGTTGAATTATAAAATAAACAACTTTGAAGAATCACTACGCTTTGCATCAAATCTTAAAAACACAGAGTTTGAAGATCGAGGAATAATACTTTCGGCTCATATATATGAACTTAAACTTTCAAATATTGATGAGGCTCTGAAAAGATACATGAAAATAATTAATGATTTTCCACAGTCAGTACATTTTGAACCAGTAAGATATCATGTCAGAAAAATTAACCAAGGGAAAAACATATGAGATTATCAAAATTCTCTGCTTTATTTATATTCACAAGTTTTATTTTTGCTCAAAAAATCATTATCCCAATGGATCAATCTCAAAACAATCATTTAAAAGCTTACGGTGTTGTCTATAAAATTTTAGATAAAAACATCAACGTTGAGTGGCTACTTAATTATAAAGGTGGGGCATTCTTAGTTGATTCCTATTCATTTATTGAAACTGATTGTAAAATTAAAGGTGTTACATTTAATTCTATTGATTCCAGGGTACTTCTCGAAATTTATTCTATGATTGATCAAAATAACATGGATATCACATTATTAGAAAAAAAGCCAAATATTGCAATATATACCCCCCCGAATAAACAACCTTGGGATGACGCTGTCACCTTAGCACTAACATATGCTGAGGTGGAATATGAAACTCTTTGGGATGAAGAAGTTCATCTTGGTGAACTTAAAAAATATGATTGGCTGCACCTTCATCACGAAGACTTTACTGGTCAGTTTGGAAAATTTTACAAAAGTCATAGAAATTCACAATGGTATAAAGAACAAAAAGTCCAATTTGAACAAGTTGCAACTAAACTTGGGTATTCTAGTGTCCATGAACAAAAAAAGGGAATTGCACGAAGGATAAAAAATTATGTTGGTAGTGGCGGCTTTTTATTTGCAATGTGTTCTGCTACAGATTCTTATGATATTGCCTTAGCTATGGGAAATGTTGATGGCGTTCATTCAGTTTTTGATGGTACTAAAATTGATCCTCATATTCAAAAAAAATTAGATTTTACACAAACATTGGCATTTTCTAATTTTAGTTTAATCTCAGACCCTATGGTTTATGAATTTTCAGATATTGATTATCCCCCAAGTAATAATCCAATTACTCGAGGTGCAAAGGCTGATTATTTTACATTGTTTGAGTTTTCTGCTAAGTATGACCCTATACCAACTATGTTAACACAGAATCATGTTTCCATCATTCGAGGATTCATGGGGCAAACAACAGGGTTTAAAAAAGATAAAATAAAGAGTCATATTGTTATCTTAGGCAATGACCCGGCATCCGAACAAGTTAAATATTTACATGGGAATTTTGGCAATGGAACGTTTACATATTACGGCGGTCACGACCCTGAAGACTATCAACATTTCGTTGGAGATCCGACCACAGATTTATCATTACATAGAAATTCACCAGGCTATAGATTAATATTAAATAATATTTTATTTCCTGCAGCAAGAAAAAAAGAGAAAAAGACTTAAATAAATATTGACCTCTAAAAAAGTAATTTCTTTAATTAAACCTCTAAATTAGAACTATTAGTCCTATTTCTTATTTATTTACATTGACGTAATAATCGATTTTTATTGTAAAAAAGAGTTTGAAATTGTTATTTGATTTTTGCCATTTCCCAAATTTCTTCCATTTCAGCTAAGGAGGCATCTTTAAGCCTTTTCCCCCTTTTCTCTAAAACTTTTTCTATTACTTTGAACCTCTCTTCAAATTTAATATTTGTTTTACGTAACATGTCTTCTGCAGGATAGCTCAAAAATCGGGAGATATTTACAACTGAAAAAAGGACATCTCCGATTTCTTCTTGAATATTTTCTGTATCTTTATTTTTTATAGCTTTTTTTAATTCTTCAATTTCTTCATACATTTTCCCCCAAGCATCATCAATATGATCCCAATCAAATCCTGCATAGGATGCTTTTTCCTGGAGCCTTTGCGCTCTAGTAAGTCCCGGTAAGGAGATTGGGACACCATCCAACCTTGACTCTCTTTTTTTTTCATCATGTTTGATCTCTTCCCAAGTTCTTTTCACATCAGAAACGCCTCTTGAGACTTGATCCGAAAATACATGAGGATGTCTTTTAATTAGCTTCTTATTTAGTGTTTTAATTGAATCTACAATAGTGAATTTATTTTCCTCAGATGCAATTTGAGACTGGAGCACTACATGCAGCAGCACGTCGCCTAATTCTTCTTGAAAATTCTCCCAATTTTTTTTATCTACACTTTCTATCACTTCATAGGTCTCTTCTAGAAAATATGGAAGTAAAGACTCTGCTGTTTGTTTTTTATCCCAATCACAACCATCTGGACCACGTAAATGCTCTACTATTTCTAGTAATTTAAAAAAATTTTTAGATGCATTTTCCTTATTCATTTATTCCCCAAAAATATTTTTATAATCAAAGTTTTCTAAACTTTTATCTTCTAAAGCCGTCATGTTTTCTTTATTCTTTTTTGTATCATCATTAAAACCTATTAAATGAAGACAGCCATGAGCAATAAGACGAAGAACCTCTTTAGGATATGGCTCTTTATAATGTTTTGAATTCACTTCTGCTCTTGGAAGACTTATATAAATTTCACCATCTATGTTTGATTCATTATAATTATTAAGGCGAAAAGCAATTACATCAGTTAATTGATCTTTTTTAAAGAACTCTTGTTTTAGTTTGGTGAGTAGCTTATCTCCAGAAAAAATTATAGAAATCTCATATTTTTCTATGTTATGATTTTGGAAAACTTTTGATACTAGTTTTGTAACAATCTCTTTCTTTGGGGATGATAACGAAGGATCGCAGTCAACTTCAACGTGTCGCATTATTTTATTTCTTACTTTTTAGGTTCATCTGGATATTCTACCCTAATATGATAGATCCCTCTCAAAACGGGAAGCATACCTCTTGTTCCATCAACTGTCCCTTTAATTTTATTTAATTCACTTAAGGTTAAAGGGCATTCATCTAATTGTCCATCTTCAATTCTTTGATTAATAATTTTATCTATCATTGATTCAATTTTGAAAATATCTGGTTTCTTGATTGATCTTACAGCCGCTTCAACTGCTTCACAAATCATAAGGATGCCAGTTTCTTTTGTATTTGGTTTAGGCCCAGGATACCTAAAAGAAGATTCTTCTACCTTGGTTCCATTTTGTTCAGCATCTTTTAAAGCCATTCTATAAAAATACTCAACTCGCGTGGTACCATGATGCATAGGTATAAAATCAGAAACTATTTTTGGTAGACCATATTGACTCGCTAGCTTAAGACCTGAGTTAACATGTGCTCTTATAATCTTAGCACTCATTGTATTAGTGATTTTATCATGTTTGTTTTCACCACTAAATTGATTCTCTATAAAATATTCAGACTTTTCCATTTTTCCAATATCATGATAATAAGCCCCAACTCTACACAATAATGAATGCGCTCCAATCGAGTTAGCGCATGCCTCAGCTAGGTTCCCAACAACAATACTGTGGTTAAATGTACCATTTGTTTCTTGCTGAGCTTTTTTTAATAATGGGTGATCATAATCCAATAATTCAATTAAAGTAAGGTTTGTTGTTACTTCAAATAATAATTCAAAAATCCCTATTAATCCATACGTCAAAATAGGAGCCAGAATACTATTAATTGAAAGAAATTGAATATCTCTGATAATAACTTCCCAATCATGGCCTTTAAAAAGACCTAAACCAATAATTACAAAAATACTAGCTGCGATCAAGGCAAACATTGTAGTAAATAACTGACTTCTTTTTCTTAAGTCTCTAATATTATAGACAGCAATTGTTGCTGTAAATAATGAGACAATAACTAAATCAATATTCTGCCCCATCATTAAACCCATCATTATAGCCAAAGAGGTTGTAGCAATAAATCCTATTCTAGAATCAAATAAAATTGTTAGCGACATTGCACCAACGGTAACAGGGATCAAAAATTCAGACCACCCCAGTTGTATTACAACAATATTAGCTAAACCTATCTGTAACAAAAATATCACTGAAATTAAAAGCACCATTTTCCAATCGTGAAAAATAGATACTCTATAAACAACCAAAAAAGCAAAGAATAATGAAACAATCACAGATAAAAGAATTACTCTACCTACGAAACTTGCAAATAAACGATAAAAACCAGATCTGTCTTGCTGTAATGCAACCGCAGATGATAATGAATTTAGCTTTGATAATACTTCATCCGTGATACGAATATTTGCATCGACAATTAACTCATTTTCAAGAACAACACCATGACTTCTAGGAACTCTAGAAAGACTTTCAATTTGCCTTCTCTCTGTTTTTTGTAAATCATACAATAGATTTGGTAACATAAACTCTACTATAATATCATAACCGAGCTCTTTAAAAATATCATCTTCTTCGGATATTGCTAATAGTTCTTTTCTAGCTTTTATCCATGCCGCTTCTAGATCATTAAAAGCATTAGGAGATGCTAGATCAGGTACATCGCCTTGTATAATGGTAACATCGCTACTGAAAATGTCTTGGATTGAAATATCATAAATCCCTTCTGCCCAACGATTACGGCATATTTGGGTTACAACTTCTTTATTTCTTTTAATATCATTTGAACTTTTCAAATCTGAGTCTATTTGAATATATGAATTCCAATCATTTTTCAATGAAACAAAGGGATATGTAAGTCTAAAATCTGAATTTAAGATTGCATACTTTGTACTATCAGAAACAAATTCAGATCGTGCTTTTTCATACTGTTTATGATAACGTCTTTCATAAACCAATCTTTTAGATTCATTTAATCGAGAACTCGCAGACCTAAGAAGCCCAACAAATGAAAAGAATTCTTCAATCGCTTTAGTTTGATTTTCTACTATCTTAATATTTCTGTTAAATACATATGGAATTGCTTTTTTTGTTTCTTCAAGGTCAAGATTAAGTTTATCTTGAGATTTCAAAATTGGGTAAGTAAAAGGTGCAATTATTGGGCTTCTTGTAACATCATTTAATTGGTAAGAATATTTAAGAGATTTCCCTTTAGGAAATAAGAGTGCAATAATGATGACAAGTCCAAAAATAATACTATATTGGATCCAATATTTATCCAGGTATAAATATCTAGACAAAAGGTCTTTTACTTTGTTTTTAAGCATTATACATGTATTTCTTTTAATATCGCTCTTGAAATGATGAGTCGCTGTATTTCGCTTGTTCCTTCACCAATCTCAAGAATTTTTGCATCTCTAAAATATCGCTCTACATCATAATCTCTTACATAACCATATCCACCATGAACTTGGATTGCATCACTTGTAACCGCCATCGCTGTTTCGCTTGCAAACAATTTTGCCATGGCTGCTTCTTTTGTTATATCTAAGTTATTATCTTTCATCCAAGCAGCATTATAAACCAATAATTTTGATGCTTCAATTTTTGTTGCCATATCAGCTAAAGTGAACCCTATTGATTGAAACTTATTAATTTTCCGACCAAAAGCCTCTCGCTCAACAGAATAAGCTAATGCTTTTTCATATGCTCCTTGAGCGGTTCCTACGGATAAAGCTCCAATAGAAACTCTTCCGGAAGTTAAAGTTTTCATAAATGTTTTAAAACCGTCTGCTGGAGATCCCAGCATTGAGTCTTTAGGAATTCTCATATCTTTAAAAAAAAGTTGACGCGTATCACTTGCCTTCCAACCCATTTTTTTTTCTTTCTCTCCGATTTCTAGCCCTGGAGTATTTGTTGGTATAATGAAAGCGGCAATACCTATTTTTTCGCCGTGTTCATACACTTGAGAAGTGAATGAAAGGACTTCGGCTTCTCCTGCATTTGTGATAAAAATTTTTCCGCCGTTAACAATATATTCGTTCCCTTTTAGTTCTGCTTTTGTTTTTGTCGCTCCAGCATCGCTCCCAGCTTGAGGCTCCGTCAATCCAAAAGCTCCTAATGTTTTCCCTGATGCAAGGCCTGGAAGATATTTTTCACGCTGTCGCTCATTACCAAATAATAGTACGGGCAACGTTCCTAATGATGTGTGCGCTGCCATCGTTATCGCAACAGATGCATCTGCTCGAGCAAGCTCAATTATTGCGGTTGCAAATGAAACCATATCAAGACCTGCTCCACCATATTTTTCAGGAACATTAATTCCCATAATACCCAATTCACCCATTTTTTTGACTAGTTCTTTTGGAAAAGTACTTGTTTTATCAAGTTCTCTTGCAACTGGAGCAATTTCATTTTGAGCAAAGTCTCTACACATATCTTGGATCATGTAGTGATCCTGATTGAAAAATAATTTATTCATATTTATTTTATATCTTTTTATTTACAATTAATATAGGGGCAAACTTACAAATTATAGAACATTATATAGATAGCCGAATAGCTTGAGCATTAAACTGAAATCTCTTCTTCCCTTTCCAAATATTAATCTCCGGAAAACCTGCAATATCTATTAATTTTCCTAAGATTAAATATTTATATGATTCAGCAAGTCCAAAAGCAACAACATCAATCAATTTTTGATTTTGTTTTACTTGAAACCTTAAATGAGATCCATTTCCAATTATTTTAGGATTCCCTATTATGTTCAGTTTTTCTAAAGCAAATCTTGGCTTCAAATTTCCAGCCCCATATGGAGCTAAATAATTTATTGCATTAATGAATTGATGATTTATATCGTTTAAATAGAGCTTACCATCTAAAATTAATTTTTTTTCAATTATTTCAAATTTGGTTTTAATCACGTGATCTAAAAGATCTTTTTTAAATAATTCAAAATTCTCTTTTTGTAGTGTAAAGCCCACTGCAAATGGATGACCTCCAAAACTATCAAAATAACCTTTAAAAAGAGATAGTATTTCATAAATGTTAAACCCTTCCATACTGCGAGCGGAACCATTACCATTTCCGTCTTGATCAAATGTAATAATTATGGAGGGCCGTTTAAATTTATTTTTTATTTTTGCAGCAATAATTCCAATAACTCCGGGGTGCCAACCATCATTCTCCAATAAAATTAATTTTGTTTCTTTATCCATTAAAGAAGCTCTTAAGAAGGCTTCTTTAAGCGCTATCCCTTGGAGAACTTGACGCTTTTTATTTTCCTTAATCAACCTATCTCCAATATTAGATGCTCTTCTAATATTCTTTGTTGTTAATAGGTCTACAATTATGTTCGCATCATTCATTCTACCTGCAGCATTAATTAAGGGTGCAATTTTAAAATTAAAATTTGATACATTTATTTCATCTATATTTTTAATATTTGTTGCTTGAATAAGAGTTTTAATACCTGCACAACTATTTGACTTTATTTTTTTAAAACCGTGATGAACTATTAATCTATTTTCACCTGTTAAAGGAACCAAATCAGATGCGGTTCCTAATGCCGCAATATCTATTATTTCTCCTATTAAATGGTTTGATTTGTTTAATTCCAAATCCAAGGCAGAGACCAACTTAAAAGCAACACCGCTACCGCTTAATTCTTTAAAAGGATACTCACATTCTTTCTGCTTAGGGTTTAATATTGCAACGGCCTCCGGTACATTTTCTCCGGGTATATGATGATCCGTTATTATAAAATCTAGGCCAAAATTATTTGCTTCTTTTATAATAGTGGATTCATTAATCCCGCAGTCACATGTAATGAATAAATCTGCGCCACCATCTATTGCTTTTTTAATAGCTCTTTTAGAAATACCATGTCCATCAATTTCTCGATTAGGAATGAAAGGCATTACCATTCCGCCTAACTTTTTAATTGCCAAATATAGTAAAGAGGCCGCAGATGTCCCATCAACATCATAGTCACCTAGAATAAAGATTGGTGTTTTCTTTTTTATATTCTTAATAATTCTTTCTACTGCGGCATTCATACCTTTCATCAAAAAGGGGTCATGCAGCATGGACAAGTCCAGTGAAAGAAATTCCTTAATAAGCCTCGGCTTATCTATTTTTCTTTGTAGTAAAATATTAACTACTTGTTTAGGGAGATCCAATTTATCTTGGATCTCTTTTATCTTTTCAGACTGTAGCGGGGGGAAAATCCATTTCATAATATATGTGAGTCGGTCTATAAGCCGAGTTCTGTCCTCAAATAAGTAAACTTATTTGAGAGATGGTCATTCATCTAACCTTTGCATTACCACAACGATTTAGCAATCTACCCGCTCTTTGATCAATGCGAACAACATCTCAGAGCCTATTCGATCTTGCACCAGATGGGGTTTACAAGTTGTTTGAATTTCTTCAACAACTAGTGGTCTCTTACACCACTTTTTCACCCTTACCCGAAGGCGGTATATTTTCTGCTGCACTTTCCATGAAAGACAAAAGTCTAACTCTCCTTATTATGGAGCATCTTGTTCTGCGGTGCCCGGACTTTCCTCTCTAAAGTTGAATAAACAAGTTTAGAGCAACCATCCGACCGACTCAAATATAATTTTTACTGTTAATCTAACTTTGTGTTATTAAAAAGGAATCGGCCACACACACCACACCTATGTAAACCTTCCTTAGCTCGAACTTCTGTAATCACTTGTGGTGGTACATGGGCACCACAACCACCACAGGCACCTCCAGAAATTTCAACTACAGCAACACCGTCTCTATGAATTTGAACTTTATCATAAATTCGAATTGTGCTATTATCAACTCCAACAAGCTGAGCAGACCTTAATTCGTCAAGTGTTTTTTTCTCTTCCGCTGATTCGGAGATTGAAGATTCTAATTTTAATCTTCGCTCTGATAAATCATTTGTAAGATTATCCAACTCTGATTCCATTTTTGTAACAGACGATGTGAGAGTTTCTTTTTCTTCCAGAAAATCAATTGACTCTGACTCAAATGAAGATCTCTTATCTTTTCGATGATCAATTTCCGTCATTAATGCATCATACTGCTTATTATTCGTTACTAAAAATAGTTGGTCTTTTAATTTGGATATTTTATCATTTACCTGCGTTACGTCTACTTCTCTTTTGTGTATTTCAACTTCTAATTCTTTTAGCCTTTCTTTATTTGAAACAAGCGAATCTTTAATCGATTGTTCTTGATGATTTAACTCTTCCACTTTTGCCGGAAGGTCTCCTAGGAGATCACTTAAATCTTTTAATTTTGTATCAGTTTCTTGCAAACCAACTAGCTTATCTATAGACATATATTATCCCAATATAAAAAAAAAGCACCTTGAAGGTGCCTTTTGTATTTTTAAAAATTAACTACTCTTGTAGTTTTTTTTATCAGATCCTTGAAAACAAGGTTTTTAATTTCAATTAAATAGTGATCGTTCATTTTTAATGTTAGAAGTTATCAAATAAATAATTCATTAAGGAAACATAAATTAGCAATGCTCCTTATTTTATATATTTTTTTAGTCGAAAGAAGTTAAAAAAATAATTTGTCTTTAGACTTAGCAAGAAAGTTTATTTAAGCTTTATCATGTTATTTACCAACAAAACAATTATTTAAAACATGCCATTTCCATTTTCAAATAGACACATAGGACCAAAAAACTCAGAAGTAGAAAAAATGCTTTCTGAATTAAATTATTCATCACTAAACAATTTCTCTGATGATGTTGTACCGAAAAATATTCAGATCAAAAGTAATAATAATCAAATTGTTGGAAAGTCTGAAACCCAAGTGATTAAACGGTTACGTGAATTAGCAAATAAAAACCAAGTTTTTCAATCATGGATTGGTATGGGATATTATGGAACTAATGTACCAACAGTCATCCTTCGAAATATTATGGAAAATCCAGGTTGGTATACCCAGTATACACCTTATCAAGCTGAGATTAGCCAAGGAAGACTTGAAGCTCTTCTTAATTATCAAACTATGGTAACGGACCTTACTGGTTTACCTCTTGCAAATGCATCTCTATTAGATGAGGGTACTGCTGCTGCTGAAGCAATGATAATGTTTTTTAACAGTACCCGAAATTCAAAAAAAAATACGTACCTTGTTTCTGAAAAATGCAATTCTCAAACTATAGATGTCCTGAAAACAAGAGCTGAGCCTGTGGATATCAAGATTGTTGTTGGAAAAATTAATAAAGACACTCTGACTGATTCTGTTTTTGGTATTCTTATCCAATACCCTGACACTGATGGTCGTATTCGTGACTACTCTGAAATTTGCAATCTAGCGAAGTCAAACAAATCATATGTTTGCATGGCAACAGATCTTTTGGCATTAACACTACTGAAAGCACCTGGTGAAATGGGCGCAGATGTTGCAGTTGGTAATTCACAACGGTTTGGAGTTCCGATGGGTTTTGGCGGACCCCATGCAGCTTTTTTTGCGACAACAGAAAGTTTTAAACGAAAAATTCCTGGTAGAATAATTGGTGTTTCTCAAGATAGTAGTGGCAATAGAGCTCTTCGAATGGCACTTCAAACTCGCGAGCAACATATCCGAAGAGAAAAAGCCACATCTAATATTTGTACAGCTCAGGTATTACTGGCCATCATGTCTGGAATGTACGCTGTATACCATGGTCCTGAAGGCATTAAAAAGATTGGATTGCGAGTGAATAAATATGCTGAAATTTTGGCTGGCTCATTTATTAAAGCAGGATTTGAACTACAAAGTTCGCATTTTTTTGATACGATAAGAATAAAAGCTCAAGGTTGGAAAAAAGAAGCTTTATCTAAAAAAATAAACCTTCGTGATTTCGAAGACGGATCCGTCGGAATCTCATTAGATGAAACCACAACAAACGAAGACGTAACTTCAATTCTATCTATTTTTAATATTAAAAAAAGTGATCATTTACCTGATTCTATTCCTGAAAGCCTTAGACGAAAATCTTCCTATTTAGAGCACCCTGTTTTCCATAAGTATCGATCAGAAACTCAAATGCTTCGCTACATGCATGTACTAGAATCAAAAGACTTATCTCTTAATACAAGTATGATTCCTCTGGGTTCTTGTACTATGAAACTTAACAGCACGACCGAAATGGTTGCAGTTACGTGGCCAGAATTTGGGAACATTCACCCATTCGCACCCGATGAGCAAGCCCAAGGATATTTTGAATTAATTGAGGAATTAAATAACTCACTTATTGAGATTACTGGCTTCGATGCTATTTCAATGCAGCCAAACTCTGGAGCTCAAGGCGAATACACGGGGCTAATGGTTATACGTGCATACCACCAGTCTCGTGGTGATAACCATCGAAATATTTGTTTAATTCCTGCTTCGGCTCATGGTACAAATCCAGCATCTGCTGTAATGGCTGGAATGAAAGTTGTAGTTATACAATGCGATAATGATGGAAATATTGACGAATTAGATTTCAATGAAAAAATAAAGACACATTCAGAAAATCTTTCTTCTGTAATGATAACCTACCCGTCAACTCACGGGGTTTTTGAAGAAACAATTCAGGAATTATGTGAAACAGTTCATCAAAATGGTGGTCAAGTTTACATGGATGGAGCAAACTTAAATGCATTGGTCGGATTATGTAAACCTGGAAAGTTTGGTGCAGATGTAATGCATATTAATTTGCACAAAACATTTTGTATTCCCCATGGTGGTGGTGGACCTGGAATGGGCCCTATTGTTTGCAAAGACCATTTATCTCACTTTTTACCCGGGCACTTCCATTCATCAAACAATGCAAGACATGCAATTTCTTCAGTTTCGGCAGCACCTTTTGGTAGCAGCAGCATTCTTCCCATATCATGGGCTTATATTTCCATGATGGGGTCTGATGGTCTTAAAAAAGCAACTCAGGTTGCAATCTTAAATGCGAACTATATGGCAAAAAGACTAGAAAACCATTATCCAATTTTATATCGTGGTACCAGCGGACTTTCGGCTCATGAATTCATTATCGATATCCGATCCATAAAAGAAGAATCCGGAATTAGCGAAGAAGATATCGCCAAACGCCTTATGGATTATGGCTACCATGCCCCCACTATGTCTTGGCCTGTTCCTGGAACTATGATGATAGAACCCACTGAAAGTGAATCTAAATCAGAACTTGATCGTTTCTGTGACGCAATGATCTTAATTAAAAAAGAAATTGATAAAGTAGTTTCTGGAGAATTTGATAAAGTAGATAATCCTTTGAAGAATGCTCCTCATACTGCTCAGCATAGTTTATCCGATGGCTGGAATCATAAATACTCAAGATATCAAGCCTGCTTTCCTGGTGAATGGCAAAAAGAACATAAATATTGGCCGTCTATTGGAAGAATTGATAATGCATTCGGAGATAGAAACCTAGTTTGTACATGCCCACCAATTGAAGACTACGAAACAGAATAAAAGAGTTTTATCACCAACGTTATCTTCTAACCTAAATTTTTTGTAATTTTCAATTAATGAAAAAGCAATTTATAGCCTTCGCAATAATTTTATTATTTTTGTCCTCTTGTGGAGATAAAGGAACAGATAATAATAATTCTAATAATGATGCCTCTGGTATCTTAATAACTTTTCCATTGGAGGACTCTTCTTTAATGGATACAGTATTAATTCGATGTGATTCTATAAATGATTTAGAGTTTAATAAAATATCACTCTGGGTAAATGGTGATTCTATTACAGAGACAAAGATCCAACCATTTATTTTACCCTGGATAACCACTAATTTTGAAAATACTTCCCATTCATTACTTGTTAGAGCGTATGATAACTCAGGAAATCAAACAGAAAGTAATCCACTAATTGTAAACGTTAACAACTTCTTGGTTTTTTCTAATACATATGGCGAAGAAAATATTCATGAAGAAGGCCTCTCTATCATACAGACAAACGATAGTAGTTTTATCATTTTAGGAAATACAGCAGAAGATCTCCTTCTGTTAAAAACAGATAGGTTTGGGAATAAACTCTGGAGTCAATATTTCGGAGGTAGCCAGGTTGATGTTATTCGATATCTTAGCCAAACTATCGATGGAGGTTTTTTACTATCCGGAAGCTCGGAATCTTATGGTTCAGGAGAAAGTGATATTTGGGTCATAAAATCTTATCCGTCTGGCTTGATTGAATGGAATAAAAATTACGGGACATCAAATAATGAATATGGCGGAAAGGCTTTAGAAAATACCGATGGGAGCTTGTTCCTTATTGGAAATGGAGATATTTCAAATACAGGAGATCAAGATATTTGGTTAATAAAAACAAATTCTCAAGGAGATTCTTTATGGAGTAAAACCTATGGTGGTATCGGAGATGAAACCGGCCATGATATTATATCACTTGGCGATAGTAGCTATATAATTTTAGGAAGTACATCTTCATATGGAAATGGTGGTGCAGATATATTGCTTATGAAAATAGATACAGAAGGAGCAGAAGAGTGGAGTCTGAACTATGGAGGAACTAGTGATGAATATGGGCAATCAATTATAGAAACTTCTGATAATGGTTTTGTTATATTGTCCTCTATTGAGCCTTATGGCGATGGAAATAATGCTGTAAATGTTTTGAGAATTAATTCTTCTGGTGAAATTATTTGGGAGAAAACATTTGGTGGCGGAGATGGAGTTAAAGGTAGCAACATGATTCAAAGAACAGAGGATGATAATTTTATTCTAACATATAACTCCTTTGACCATCTAAAAAACGGGTATAATACATGGGTCATTAAAATTAATGATAGTGGATTCATTGAATGGGGAAGAAAATTTAGTAACGATGATAGTGACTTTGGCTATTCTTGTGTCTCAACTCTTGATGGAGGGTATGCAATTACAGGAAGCACATTTAACCTTGGAAATGGAAATAAAGATTTTGGGGACCTTTGGTTATTAAAGACAGATGAAAAAGGCGTAGCAGCTCTTCCATCAAATTAGAATTATTTTAAGAGAAGCATCTTCTTTGTTTGGCTGAAGCTTCCTGTTGACATCCTTGCAAAATATACTCCCGTAGCCATTGCTTTCCCATATTGATCAACTCCATTCCAAGTGATAGAATGAACTCCATAGTCTTGATCCTCATTTAGTAGTGTTCGTACTTCCTGACCTACGACATTATAGATTGATATTATAACTCTCGATCTTTTTGGAAGTTGATAGTTCATCTTTGTTATTGGATTAAAAGGGTTTGGGTAATTTTGGCTTAAAGCATATTCCTCAGGTATATTTTCTAAGATGTTCTCACTTTTTTGAATAACATAATCTAAATCGCCAGCAACAAGCTTAAAATCATAAGACAAACTTGTTTTATGTTGTATTTCTATAGAGCTACCTGGAAAGTCATATTCAATAGCCCGTTTCTGTATATCTACGATGGATACATGTAAATCCTTTGAAGTAGGCCCTTCAAATAAACCCGAAAAAAGAATCATATTTTCATCACTTTCAGATTCGATTCTTAAATCCCAGACTCCATTAAAATCCTCTGTAGATCGTATATCTCTTATATAACTGTTCGTTTTTAAACCATCCAAGTTTGTAACAATCGATAAATTATTATTCAAATCAATTAATCTCGGGGTATCATATGAATCAAGAGTGTTAGAAGCATGATTTTTTCTTCCCACCGTAGTAGAATAATTAAAATAGGATTCACTATCTAGTCGCAAGTTTAGTACCCACTCATCTGAAGCAATTATTCTTTCTGCTGAATTTTCTATTTCCCCAAAAGGGAGGAGAGTTATTTTTGCTGTATCAGTAGCATAGACAGCATACCCTCTCCATGACTCTAATGTATTTTGAGAACTACTCCAACCATCTTTATCTTGATTTCCAAAAGTAAAGAGGTCTCCAACTGTACTATCTTTTTCAAAAGGCACAGAGAACGAAAAAGGACTACCAATCATGTTCCAACCTTGCTTTAAAGAGATCTTATAATTCTCAAGAGGGAGTGATGAACTTGTATCTTCTTCAAAAACTACGGGTTCATCATACTTATGCTTAAACCAGTAAGCGCTTCCAATTTCTATTATACCTGGAATAATATATTCCTCACTTAGTGGATTATATTGGTAAAATATATGTCCTTCTTTCAATTTAGATTTGGCCAAGCTTAAATCTTGAGGAACTCCAGGCCATGAAATTAATCGCCAACCACCCTTATCAATACCTTCAGGATAAGAACTGTTCCCATGTGCCATTGTCATTTCACCACCGATAAATTTCACCCCCACTGTTTTATATTCACTACTAGAAATATTTTCCATGTTATCTACAGCAATGACTCTAGCTCTAAAGTTTTCTACACCAATTAAAGAATCTGGTATTGTGATTTGATATTTACCTTCTAGCCCTTCAACCATCGTTAATATTAATTCGTTAGCAGTTCCTCCAACCTGTAAATAAAGTTCTGCTTTGTTTATTCCATTTAAGTCAAATAAAGTCGCATCAACATTTATAGAGCCAGATGATTTATTAATGAGATTTGGGAAATTAAAATTTGATATTAATGGTGGTTCTGAAAAAACATTTTGAGATGTTTTTAAAAAACCTTCTCCAACTATAAAAGAGTCTGAAATACTTTCTTGCGATAGTAGTCCTCCGATACTATTTAAAACCCCAAAAGAATCTCCAGTCGCTAGTCCTTGTCCTGTTGGGATTGTTGCAAATTGTATTTTATAATCCTGAGAACAAAGTATATTAATAGAATATAAAATAAAAAATATTTTTATTTGTAGCTTCCATTTCATTAAGAGGAAGCTCCTTTGATCACTGAAAAGTTAACGACAATCGACTCTGAAAGACTGCCACCACTAATATTCCTAACTGTTATATTAAAACTTCCTGAACCCATAGTGTTTGCCTGTACAAGATATGCACCAGCTGTTCCAGCAGAACCATGAACAGCGACAACAACGTCTGTCGCAGCAACAAGAGTATTTGTTACTACAAATGTTACATTCGCTTCATGCGCTAGTGCTGCATCATTAAGAGTAATCTGACCAACATATTTACTTAAAGTTACACCTGTGGACTTACTAGTGCTTTGAGTAAAGACCCCGCCTGATGGTGATGTTGCTGTAATATAAGTATTTATATCTGTCATAGCCACTTGAACCATTGATCCATCATCATTTAAAACAACCCTATCTGCATCTACTACTGTTGTTCCTGTTGCTGAAGTACCACCATCTATAATATTTAATTCTGCTGCCGTGGCGTCAACCGCTGCTAACTTTGTAAAGTCTGCTTGAACTAATCCAGAAACACCATCTAAAAGATTTAATTCTGTTCCAGTTGAGGTAACCGCAGTACTATTTAAGACTAGTTGGCCATCTGGTACAACCACCCTTGCAGCGCCACCAAGAATAAGATCATCTCCGCTTTCATCCCAAAGTGCATAAGATCCAGATGTTGCACCAAAAAGCTTAACATCATGACCCGTATCATCCACACCGATAGTTAAGGTATTCCCAACTGATATAGTACCATCTATATCTACTGCTCCATCTATATCCACAGCATCTAAGTTTGTTGTCCCTGCTATATCAGCATCTCCAGAAAGATCCAACGTAGCTGCATCTATTTCACCAGAAATAGTAATATTTCTTCCTCCTGTGATATCTTTATCAGAATCTGTTATTATTGCTTTACTTGCTGCTACTGTTCCATTTGTTATTCCATCTATTAAATTTATATCTGCTGCACTAGCAGTAACAGCTGATCCTGCTATTTGTAATGTTGTTGCATTTACTTCTCCGCTAGATCCATACACTACTGCTTTACTGTTCACTATCGTTCCAGCACTGGATCCGTCTAAAAGGTTTAACTCGGACCCGGTTGACGTAACTTGTGCTTCTGAACCGCTTGCACCAATATGTAATTCAGTTCCCTTAACCGCTCCTATATTCTGATTCGCATCTGCAATTACAGCTTTACTTGCCGCTGGTGTTCCTAAAGCGACTCCATCTAAATAATTTAACTCTGCCCCGGTTGACGTAACCGCTGTACCTGAATATGTTAGATTACCCGTCCCAATAGTAACCCCGCCAGCAAGAGTAACATCAGCACCACTAAAAGTTGCTGCTGTTGTTGTACCTGATTTAATAATTAAATCACCACTATTATTTGTCGCACTTCCAAATGTCGTACTGTTATCTAGGAAAAAAATATTTCCACCTTCTGCATCAATTTTAATGTCTCCAGGAGCATCCAAAGTAATATCCGTTGAGCCGTTAGCAATAAGGTCTAATGTTGTAACACCATCATCTTTCAGTGTTATATTTGCTCCCGAAGCATCTAAAATAATATCTGCAGGAGAATCAACTGTCATATTTCCAGAAGCTGTTGCTAATGAAACAGCAGAAGTACCATCTGCTATATTATTTAGAGAGACAGAGGAACTAGTATATGTATTTAGCTGAGACGCGAGTATGTATTTAACCCCTCCTCCATCGGCATCATCAATTAAAAATTTATCTGCATCTGCAAGTGTAATAGCATCACCATTTGTTGTATTATCTATATCAATCGCATCACCATCAACCTTCCCTGCAGTTGTAATTGTTGCCAGCTTACTATCAGCTATTGCTGCTGAACCATTTATATCCGCATTAACGATTACACCCGTTCCTATTGCTGCTACTCCAGAAGTATTTATAGCTAAATCACCAGAAATTACTACGGGGTTATAGTTCGTTCCATCTCCAATCAAAGCCGCACCACTTGTATTCGTATTCATAAATAAATCATCACCAACAATCGTTAGGTCTCCTCCGACACTTACTTTTCCTGCTCCTTTTGGAGTGAGATTTAAATCAATATTTGTATCATCGCCTGAAGTACCTATTACTACAGAATTTCCCGTTGCTCCATTTGTAACCTCAACTTCGTTGACGGCACTATCAGTGGTTTGAAAAACTATTAACTCTTGTCCATTGGCATCAGCGATAAATCCACCATCAGCAAACTTTGGCTCGGTTAATGTTTTATTTGTCAATGTCTTTGTTGTTCCAGATACATACGTATCTAAACCTGTAACCGCGACTTGAACCATTGATCCATCGGCATCATTCAAAACAATTTGATCAGCGTCTGCTATTGTTAGAGAAGATGCACTCGTTCCACCATCAAGGATATTTAATTCTGCTCCCGTTGCTGTCACTTGAGTCTCTGAACCGCTTGTACCAATGTGTAATTCGGTTCCCTTAACCGCTCCTATATTCTGATTCGCATCAGCAATAACAGCTTTACTTGCTGTTGGTGTTCCTAAGGCGACGCCGTCTAAATAGTTTAACTCTGCTCCGGTTGAGGTAACTGGAGTTCCAGCATAAGAAAGATCTCCCGCTCCAACAGTAATATTTGTACCTATATTAACCGTACCAGAGCCTTTCGGGACTAGGTTTAAGTCAATGTTTGTATTGTCACCCGAAGTTGCAATAATAATAGGCTGTCCATCAGCACTATTAGAAATATCTAACTGATTTAGTGCATTAACAGCTTTAGAGAACTCAATTAACTCATTACCACTGTCATCTGCTATAAATCCAGTATCAATAAATTTTGGTTCTTCCAGTGTTTTATTTGTCAATGTTTCAGCCACATTGATGATATTTGTGCCATTTAATTGAATTTCTGCTGCATTAACCTCACCGCTAACTCCGTAAATGACTCCTTTACTATTTACAATAGATCCTGAAGAAGAGCCTTCTAAAAGGTTGATTTCTGTCGCATCAGAAGTTATACTCGTCCCCGCAATTTGTAATGTTGTCGCATTCACCTCACCACTCGACCCATAAATAACCGCTTTATTATCAAGTATATTCCCTGCTGAGGATCCATCTACCAAGTTTAATTCAGAAGCATTAGAGGTGACGTCTGTCCCCCCTATATCAAGAGTTGTAATAGAAACTTCTCCAGCCACAGTTACAAGATCATCAGCAAGTGTAATTAAATCTGTATCGGTTACATACCCTATTTTGCTATCAGCAACTTGAACCGTACCATCTAAAAGAACTGATGATCCCGTCGCAGGTGAAATAGTTATCCCGCCTACAGAAGTACTCATTGTAATAGCGCCATCACCAGTAGTAAGAGTGTTTGACTTCAGCGATGTCGCTTCAACACTTGTCAAATTTGAACCATCACCAGAAAATGAATTTGCAGTAACAGAACCAGTAGTTGATAAGTTTTCATCACCAAATGCGATTGTTCCTCCTGAAGAAGTTATAGACCCGTCTCCTAAAGTTAAATTTCCAATCGTCGAACCAGTCGCAATCGTTGCAGCTCCTGTGGAAATTGTTCCTAATGTTGATAAAGCATCATTCCCAAAAGTAATCGCATCAGATGAAGAAGTTATAGATCCGTCTCCTATGGTTAAATCTCCAATCGTCGAACCGGTCGCAATCGTTGCAACACCGGTAGAAATTGTTCCTGTTGTAGAAAGTGCATCATCACCAAAAGTAATTGCATCAGATGAAGAAGATATAGAACCGTCAGCAAGTGTTAGATTACCAATGTTAGCTCCCGTTCCAGTAATATCGGTAAAAGTACCCGCTGCTGGAGTAGCGTCTCCAATAATACTATTTTCAATAGTACTTCCTGAGATAGAACCATTTGATATTGTTAAATCATTAGCAACATAAGTGTCTGTAATAGTCTCACCTTCCCAAGTACCCGAATTGATAGTTCCGACCTGATCTATAGATGTTTCATTCCCCGTAGTTAGTACAATGCCATCAATATCTGGAAAAGTGATAGTACGATCTGTTGTCGGATCATCAAGCGAAATTACTAACTCAAAATCGTTAACTGTAACCCCTTCCATGACTATTGGAGAATCACCTGCTAGTGTGCCAGTCGAGGTAGCTTGCACACCTGTTAAGTTTGAACCATCACCAAATAATGAATCTGCGGTAATAGTTCCCGAGGTTTCTAAATCTTCGTTCCCAAATGAAATTTCTCCGCTTGAATCTGTTATAGAACCATCTCCTAGAATTAGGCTTCCAATAGTTGACCCTGTAGCCATCGCGGCAACTCCTGTAGAAAGAGTGCCCGTTGTCAACAACACATCATTACCAAATGATATAGAATCTGAAGAGGATGCAAGTCCTCCATTCGTAATTGTAATATTACCAACCACAGACCCCGATGCAAGTGTCGCTATCCCTGCTGTTAGTGTTCCATCTGTCTCTAAATCTTCATTCCCAAATGAAATTGAACCACTCTCATCAGTGATGGAAGCATTTGATAGTGTTAAATCTCCAATTTTTGTCCCTGCTCCTAAATTTGCTATACCATTAGATGTCAAGAGCCCAACTTCTAGAGCTCCGTCTGTATTTAGGTTTTCATCTCCAAAAGAAATATTTCCCCCAGACGACGTAATGGATCCATCTGCTAATGTTAAATTTCCAATAGTTGATCCTGTAGCCATTGCGGCAACTCCTGTAATTATATTCCCTTCTGTATTTAGATTGTTATCCCCAAAAGAAACAGTTCCATTACTATCCGTGATTTCATTTCCATCAAAAATAAGTGTCCCAATTGTAGCTTCAGAACCAGAAGAATTTAAAGGAACTTCAATACTTGTGAATTTTCCAGTTGATGGTGAATTCGCTCCAATTGAAACACCTTCAATTGAACCACCAGTCAAATTAATAGATGCAGAATCTTGTATTGCAAGACTCCCTAAACCTAAGGAAGACCTCGCTAAAGAATCACTTTCTACAGTCCAATCCGCTCCATTCGAAACAATAAAGTTTCCATCACTCTGCTGCAAATCTGCTATAGTTATCAGGCTAGAATCTGCATCTTGTTTTGTATCAACATAAGCTTTAATCGACTGCTGAGTTGCTAAGTTCAAGTTCGAGTTTGAGACCATATCATCTTCATCTAATACGGCATCACCTGTTATTGCAGATGCATTTAATGTACCTCCAACTATAAGTGTCCTATTTGTAAATGTAATCAAATCGGGGTCATCAATATGTCCCATTGAAGAACCAGAAATATTTATTAGACTATCAATAATGACTGAAGATCCCTCTGCAGGAACTATATCGAGGTTACCATTATTAGATAATAAAGAGTTAGCATTTAAAACACCTTCTTCAAGAAAATCTGTCAAGTTTGTATCTAGCATTTGGTAGCTTGAAAGTGTGTCATAAATCTCAGCACTTGTTGCATAGCTTTGTAAAGAATCTTTTAGTACATAAATATCTAGATCCGGTAAGTTTTTTAAATCAGTGTAGTCTGCAGACCTAGCATAATTAGATGTATCTGATAAAATAGAATAGAATACGGAAGTAAGTAGTTGCCTTGGCGTGAGGGTTGATCCCTCGACCGTCAACTCTAAATATGCTTCTTCAGGAATAGTAGTGAAGGGATTTGTACTACCCAGAATCGTGCTAATAATACCATTTGTAACGGATACTTGTTGATTCTCAGACCAAATAGCTTCACCACCCTCCGCAATACTATATACCTTAAATAAAACCTCATAACTTCCATCAAGTGTTGGTCTACCATCAGACTTTGTGATAAGTCCCTGATAAGAAATTTTTCTGGGGACAGCAATGTTTTCAGTAATGTTTTCTGATGCTATTTGATTAACAGCTTTATTTTTTGTTGGCCTAAAACTTTTTTTATTCTGAGAAAATGATATTGTTGATAACAGAAAAAATAAAAAAAATATTTTTTTCATGAGTAGCTCCTATTATGGATAATATTTTTAATTAATATTTGTTTTTTTTTAAGAATCATGTGGAAAACTCGGTGGTTTTTCTAGCTTATTTTCGTTTGAATTATTAAAGAAAATTTTATCTAGAATTAGATAAACACCTCCTGCCATTAATGGATATTTAGCATAAACCGTCCATTTCTGATCTGTAAGGTTTAACTTTTTTAAAAAGGGTCTTTTCATAGATGGCTCTAATTCAATTTCATTTTTAATACTCATACCTAATGCTGAACTCTTCGTACTATCTAATTCTGATGCTGAGACCATTAAAATTGAATCTGCCTCTAATAAATTTGCTGTGTCTACTGGCGTTGAATATTTAACAATTAGAGTATCCGAGGCTTTAAACCCCAAACTATTTTTAACTTCTAGAAATACTTCTAGCTGAATACCTGGATCATTTTTAGCAATATTAACTTTTACAGTTTTTTCAAATGTATTTAGACTTCTTAAATATTTTGCATCATATGTCTCTATTAAAAAATCTGAACTAAAATTATTATCCTCATTTAAAACCAATCCTGGTGAAAATATCCAAGTATATTTTATTTTAGAACCATCATCAGAGTATGACTGCGTGCCATCCAGAAGAATATCTAATCCAGAGTAAACTTCAATGTCTGCACCTGCATCGGCATATGGTAAATTACTACTCGAACTAAATAAGCCATCTTGTGAAAAGGAAAAGGTATTAAAAAATATTAAAAGAAATATTTTGAGATTACCGACTAATTTTAATTGCATATTTTTACCTATTTACTACTTGAAACCACAGTAGGTGTTATAAAAATCAATAGTTCTTTTTGTTCTCGATCCGCATTATTATAGTTGAAAAATGTTTTAATTATTGGTATATCTCCCAGAATTGGAACCTTTGATGTCAACTTATTCGCCGAATCAAATATTAATCCGCCGATCAATAATGTTTCTCCATCATTAACTCGAACAGAGGTACTTGTTGATCTAGTTGATATCATTGGCCTCTGATCTTTGCCAATTAATGCTATTATTTCTTGGACGACAGCATCAATTTTCATACTTATTACTTTATCTTTATTAGTTCTAGGCAATACATCAAGAGAAACATTGACCTCCTGATTTTCATAAGTATATGGATTCGTTCCAAAAACGCTACCTTCTCCTTGTGGAACAAGAACAGGAATTGTTGTTCCTATTAAAATATTTGCAGGTGAATTGTTCGCGGTAGTTACTTGAGGTTCTTGTAGTAGTTTTGTATCTCCATCATTTGCTAATAATGACATGATTGTAGATACTATAGGCCTACTCAATGTTGCAAAATTCATTGTTTGTCCACCTATCAATAAATAGCCTAAATCTAAGGTTGTAGAGCTATCAACATTATTACTTCTAACAATGTCCATTTTTTCACGTAAGTCCCAATTTATTCCTATGATTTCATCGTGCTTTAGTTTTGTTTCAATAAATTTTACAGAAATATTTATTTGGTCGCTTTGGATGTCTAAAGATCTTACGACCCCCTCTATTAGAGAAAAATTAGTTGGGATATCAGTGACTAATAATATATCTTTTTCACCAGCTTCAATATTACTTGCAGCTGTTGAAGAGAGTGCTTTCAGTTTTCCTCGTGGGGTTAAAACCTCACTCACAGCATCTGAAATAAGACTTCCTGTTATATAATTTAATCTAAACATCTGGGTTCTTAATTCACCACTCAGAACCTGTTTTGTTTTCATGGGCTGAACTATTATAATATTATCTTGAACAAACCATTCGTACCTATTTACATGTAGAATAGCATCTAAAGCTGATTCAAGAGCAACATCTTCGAGGTTTACAGTGACCTTACCTTTAATATCATCACCCATAATTAGATTAAGATTATCTTGAGATACAAGCAACCTAACAACATTCGCAAGTTCTGCATTTTTAAAATTCATGGTAACACGTGAATCTGGAAGTCTTTTTGAGCTAGCAAGAGACCTTCTATTTTTCTTTTTACTTTTTTTCTTTTCCCATGATATTTTAAGCTGCCTTGTTGAGCTTTTTAATTTTTCTTTATCTAGTTTTATTGAATAGTTAGGAACACGAGTAAAGTCTAGCTTAACTATGGCTCTCTTTATTTCTTCTTTTTGATTTATATCCCTAGGGATATTCATAGAGTATTGGTAGAGGGGACTACTATCACACTTCTTAGTAAAATTTCCTTTTTTCCAAGAAACATTATCAAAAGATAAAATTAAACTTGGTGGTGCAAAATTTTCATCGATTTTATACTTAATTTCATCATCACTTTCAATTCCTGTGAATTCAAAAATCAATGTATGAAATTTTCCTTCTTCTGTCAGATAGATTTTCTCTAAAGAAGAAGCTGGAGGGAAAAAATTATCCCGTAAAGACTTAGCTTGGAAATTAAAATTTAAGACAATGAATATTGTCATAATTTGTATTTTTATCATTGATAAATATTTCATTTATTCTTCAAGGTTGAGGGTAACTTGATAGTCATTTCTTTCAAGCTTTACCTGGTTTTGTGTGATTTCCTCTACTAAGAAACCTCTTACTCTATTCATTTCATTTACTATTTCACCATTTATAATAGCTTTAAATCCGTTTTCAAATTTTGTGATTCCAGTCAGCTTAAACCAATTATCATAAATATTACTTCTATTATAAAATATATCTTTTCTCCAATCTGAAGTGTTAATAGGAACTTTTAATAGAAGACTGTCTTTTAGTTCTTTTTTAATTGTTCGAGGATTCATTATATCTGACTTATTACCTTCTAATGAAAACCTCTGTCCTACTAAAACGTCGAAAAAAACTAAAATAACAATTAGAATGGAGAGACTCAGTATTATTTTTTCTTTTTTCATTAGTCTAAGCCCCCGTACGTCAAATATTCTATTTTTGCAATAACGCCCTGGGGGTCAAGGCTATCTAACCCAATTGAACAATATTGTAACTTTAATTGATTCGATTTTTCCTCAATGGTTTCAACAAAAACTCCAACATCTAAAAAATTGCCACGTAATTCAAAATTAAGTGAATGCCTCGCAATATTTATTTGATTGTTTTTGAATAAATCTTTTGTTGTTGGGAATGTATTTCTTGGATCGATTGTCAATTTAATCAGACTCATATCCATGCTACTTGCAAGACTCTTCAATCGCTCTACTTCTTGTAATAGTTCATCACCTGATATTTTTTTCAAATTTAATTTTTCTTGATTTTCCATAAACCTTTTTCGTAAATCTTGAATTTCTCCTATCTCAGAATTACCCATACTTAATTCTTGATTTAATAAAATGTACTCTTGCTTTCTATTTTCAAATCGACTTCTAATTTTTTGATCTTTCCATATGTAAATGGAAAACATTAAAAAGGCTACGAAAATCAGTATAATATTTTTTTTCTTTTGATTCATCTTAATTAATAGACCACATTGATATCGAAGCCTGTACGATATTTTTTTATGATATCAGGATCACCTAGCTCAATTGTTTTAAAATGGCCCGATCCGTCTAAATCATTCTTAAAGTTTTCTGCCAATAGAATTGAACTTTCTAAGTTTTTATTAAAAAACCCATTTAAGGTTATAATTATATCTGAATTATTTTCTTTATTATTACTTGCCTGAAAGTAGTTTGATTGCAGCTTATCTAGAGTCAGTTCGGTTACGTTAAATCCTTTAGGTACTTTATTACTGAAATATTTTAGAATACTTATCATTTCTAAGGATACCTCCGAATCTTCATTTATTATAGTTTGGTAAGTATCCGCAAATGCATTCTCTTTTTCTACGATATCTTTTATATCTCTTCTCATATTTAGCAATTTTAATTCAGCTTTTTTAATGGGTATTTGAGCTTCAATTGGCTTAATCTGATTTTGTTGTAAAGAAGAAGAAATTGAGAAAACTAGTAATAAAAGAACTAAAACATTTTGCATAATTTTATTTGTAAAGAGGTATGACTCTTCTTTTTTCTGTTTTTCAGGCAAAAGGTTTAGTTCCATGAATGGGTCCATTAAAAGACCTAAGTTTGCCATATAGTCCACTTCAATTGTATTTTTTATTTTTGATTTGTCTTTTCTTAAAATTAAATCACTTCGATTATTAATTGTATCAATGGACCTATCCAAATTTTTCAAGACTATTTTTTGTTCTATTTCTTTAACTCTAAAATCTTTTAATTCCTTTTCTAATTTTTTCAGCCTGTCCCCATAATTAAAAGCAAGACCTTTTAGTTCATTAACCTCTTCCTCAATTCCTATTATTTCGTGCTTTTCTTTTGTGATTTGAAGTTCAAGAGTTGTACATACTTCTTCCATTTTTTTAATTTTGTCTTGACTTAATTTTTCAGATTCTGAAATTAAATTTTTGGTGGATGATTGTTTATGTTTGAGAAGTGCTATCTCTTCTTCGATTTCAACGATTTCTTTGAAGAGTTCTTTCGATCTTGTTTTAAGTTTCGCAATGTTAGAATAACTCTCAATTTTATTATCTGATATTTCCCATTCATAAGTACTATTTTTTTTGTCGTCTTCATAAAATGATTTTTCAAGAGCTTGTTTCATTTGACTATTAATTTTTGATAACTCTTCATCTATTAATGCAATATCAACTTTGATAGTCCTTAAATTGTTTTTCAAATCATCAATCTCAGCATCTATTAATTCTGAGTCTTTTAACTTTATGTCAATCAAAGTGTGAATTTTTGAAATTCTCTCAACAAGCATAATCTTGATTGAAGGATATAGATCTTTAAGATTAAGAATTAAATCAAGAGCTTGATTGTAATCATCCTTAATATCCTTTATATACTTTGAATTAGTAGTAATGAGGTTTTCTATTTTTTTTACATCACCCTCAAAATAAGAAAGATCATTTATTGTAAGGTTAATTTCACTTTGGAGTTCATTTTGTTCAGTTCTATTGTTATCGAGAACTGAATTTATTTTATAGATACTATTCTCGGATTGTTCAATATTTCGTAAAATATCCTTTTCAATCTGAGACATGTAGTCTTGATGATTCTTGCGGCTAGACTTACTTAGTTTCTTTTTTGATGCTGGGTTTAGCAACAGTTCATTATCACTCTTACTTATAGCTTTTTCAACTTTTTCTTGAAGTGATTCACTAATTTTTTGAGCCTTATTTAGATCATAAATTTTTTCTGATATAGCTTCTTTTAAATCATCGCATTTACTTATCATATTGATAAGGAGACTTTGTTGCTTTAATAAATTTTTATTATTTAAATCTTTTTTTAGAATCAACAGAACATGTTTGCATTCCAAATGGTCCTGAAAAAAAGAATAATGAGCCTGTTTGATTTTTTTTTTCACCGTAAAATTTTGGATTTAAGGCGTGCTCGGCCAATGCCCACCATCCCAACCCCATCAACCCTCCAATTATTGTACCAACTGTAATATCTTTCCAGGTGCAACATCCTTTCGTAAGCTGTTTCATAGCATCCAATAAAGCGAAAACGCCTAATAATATAACAGTCAAAACAACTTTTATACTTCCAGATTCAGGATTATCAACTATGCCTTGTAATAATATAAACATAAATGTAAAAGAATGGAATATAGAATTAAATTTAGACTATGACCATTTATTAGTTGGCATGTCAGGAGGAATGGATTCATCTATTCTATATTGGATGATGGCCTATCATATGGATAAGAATAATTTAAGTGGAACACTACATGCATATTCATGTATCCATGAAGAGAGACCATGGCAAGCACATCACGCTAAGAAAGTAATTAAATATGTGAAAGAACAATTTCCTAATATTAAATATGGAGTACATACAATTGCGACTACGCCTGGAACATCTTATATTGATAATGGTACTGCACTACAATGGAAGACAAGCTATGAGTTAGCGCAAAGCGATGGTGGAACTGTAGCTACGTATAATGGTGTGACACTTAACCCACCAGACGAATTAGGTAAATATATATGGCGACACTCATGGGGTAGACGTGCTGTCGGAAGAGATGTATCTACACTTGACAAATGGGAAAAGGTTGATGGTGAACAGATAGAACATAACAACGAAGATTTTTTTGTGAAGGCTGGTTTACATTGGGAAGAAGATGGTTCGCTTGTACATTGGGGAACAAATGATGAAGAGCAGGAACAAGCAGCGAGAGATCATAACGAATATCATATTCAGCATTATCCATTTTGTACTCAAGATAAACGTGTAGTACTTGCATTCTATAAGAAGTATGGACAATTAATATCTTTAGGAGAATTAACTAATTCATGTGAGGGTCATATTAGTATGAGAGGTGATCCTAAATATTCCAAGCCTTGTCATTGGTGTTGGTGGTGTATAGAAAAAGAATGGGCTACAAGCGAAATCTTTCACTATGATCCAATAAAGAGTATGGAAGACTGGCCAGCATTTCATAACTAATGTATAGCTACTCTGACATAAGACAGGTTCATCTTGAGCCGACGCAGAAGTGTCAGGCTAGATGTCCTATGTGTGATAGGAATGAAAACGGTGGTAAAGATAATAAGTATCTAACTAATGCCGACCTATCCTTAATGGATATAAAAATGATTATGCCTAAAGAATTTGTAAGGCAACTTGATAATCTCTATATGTGTGGTAATCATGGTGACCCTATGATGGCACCCGAAGCATTAGAAATATGTAAATGGTTAAAGGAAGTAAACCCAAAGATTAGACTTGCAATGAATACAAATGGTGGTGCAAGAAGACCAACATGGTGGGCAGAGCTAGCACAAGTTATTGACCATGTAACATTCTCTGTTGATGGTCTTGATGATACTAATCATCTATATAGACAAGGAGTAACTTGGGAAAGAGTTGAAGCTAATATGCATGCGTTCTGTAGAGCTGGTGGTAATGCTAAATGGGAATTTTTAGTATTCAAACATAATGAACATCAACTGGAAGAGGCCGAATTAT
>ENA-ORDA01000429-ORDA01000429.1-marine-metagenome-genome-assembly--contig:-NODE-429-length-43173-cov-7.901963_pt1 | contig 43173 bp, 28 predicted proteins | sample MGYA00237778_ERZ508506 | MGnify/ENA primary metagenome ERZ508506 (study PRJEB26177, sample SAMN06267891) | marine metagenome | isolation source: Monterey Bay, California, USA | place: Pacific...
GGCAGGATTCGAACCTGCGAAGCTTTACGCAGAGGATCTTGAGTCCACCCCCTTTGACCGCTCGGGAACCCCGGCTTCTTGTTGGGCGTGGGACAATCTGTTTTTGACTATTCCTCTTGAGTTAACTCAACTAAATCTTTCGGACGGGGTGGTGGAAGGCTACTGCGGTCAAGGGCTGAATGAACTTGCTCGGCAATAAATCGGTTCGATTGCTCACGCCGACGAAGAATCGAGGCTACGAATATTCCCCCAGAGAGCAAGACAACGAGCACTGCGAAACCAAGCGCAGTCGTCGTCTGGCCACTGTTTTGGTCGTATTCATCCACGTTTGCCATGGACACTGGAACATTGCCCGTATGGTTGACAATTTTCACTGTAAGGCCGAGGCGTCCTGTTTTCCATGCCTCAACTTCCCAAAGATAGTCAACCCAAGAACCTCCTTCAATGAAACTTGAGTTGGTTTCGAGAAGTATGCCTTCGTCGTCATAGCATTCAACGGTCACGTTTCCGGGAAGAACACCAATGTTCGAAACACGAACAAAGATAGAGACCTGCTCGCCGACTTTAGCACGGTACGGAGTGGCCACAATGTTCTCGAATTGTGGTTCAAAGGCAATCCAACGGAAATTTGGAGTGACGGGTTCAACTTCCGTTCCGAACCCTGAAAGAACATTGCCGGATTGGTCTTTGCCGCTGAACCATACAACCAATCGGTCGTTCTTCATCAGCAGTGAAGCATTGGAAGGCTGGATATCAATTTGAGAGGAAAAAGTAGCCGTGATGCTGGTTTGGCTCAAGAAGCCAACATCTGCTGCCCCTTGTGAGCCGTCAACGAGCATGCCTGCTCGTGTGAAGTACCAGTGCATTTGAATCGAAGATCGATTTATTCCGACCTCGTCGTTCACCATGAGTATGACGTCGACCTCGTCAAGGGCATTCGAATCAATTTGAGAGAGGATTCCTGGCGGAATAGAAAGCCGTGGCGATTCACTGTCAAAAGTAATGTTGAAAATCTCGCGCTGAGAAAAAGTCGGCAAGCCCATTACCTCAAACTCCAGCGTAGCCTGTTGAAGTTTCACGACAGACGGGTCGAGATGAACCGTCATTACCGCCTGACCTTGAAGTGAGAAACGAACGTTGGAGTTTGAACTGCGTTCACCATCGCTCAACACGGCTTGAAGTAAAACTGAGTCTGGTAATTGCTCAGCCGCAATGGAAGTATTTGCATGATACAAAACGACGTTCACTGAAAGTGTGTCGTTCTTGTGAACCCAAAGTTTGGACTCGTCTCGGGTTCCCAAGGGGAGCGTTTGGTCTTGAACGTCAAACATACTCAATTCAAGTTGTCTGGACAATGTCCAATTGAACACGCTCATTCTCGATAAACCGAGACCAAGGTCTTGCCCTTCATCGAATATTTTCAACGATGGAGTCCCATTCATCGAGTTGCCAAGTAAGTTCCATGACATACGGAAGTGGATTTCAACCTGCCATTCCGATAGCAAAGGGTGCTTAGACGCATTGATGACCGGGGCTGCTACAAAGCATTCTTCATCGTATTCGACCTGTTGGAATCGAGGTTCATACTTGATGGCACACTCCTCGCTTTGTTCACGACTTAGCAAAGCAAACTCAATAAAATCAAACGACTCGATTCCGTTGCCATCGATTACTTTGAATGCAAAGGTGTGCTCGTTTCCGGGCAAAAGTTGCGATTGGAATAAATCGAACGACACGGTTTCAGTATCGATGGTTGTATCGTACCGTTCCTGCACCTCAAAAGTAGCGAGGTCCAACGCTTCTCCAAATTGACCTCCACCTTCGAGCGGATTTCCTGCTAAATCAAATCCTTTAACGACGATGCTTGCTGTTCCAGACGGTCGTCCGGCAGGCAAAATCTGTTGCCAAGGCAACAAAGGCAGGTCAATCAGAACCGATGTTAGACCTGAGTTGAATGTCACCGTTTGAACACTGTATTCATTCGCTTCCATAATCCCATTACCATTGGCGTCATGACTGGATTCAAGCCACGTGTAGAGTTGCAAAGAGTTGGACAACCCTTCTGGGTCTTGGAGAGTGAGTCGTAATGCAATATCCTGTTGTGCTGTCCAGATGAGTCCGTCAACTGGTACATAATCGCCCGATTCTAGTGCGTCGATGGAAACAGTTGTTGGATGTACTTTATCGAACAAGAACGGAATACTGATGAATGGATTGGTTTGATCTTCACTGGATGAAGTATCTTCGTCAACTGGACCTGTGCGATGGACATGTGGAGAAAGAAGAATTCGGGTGTTGCTTGGAACCGCATCTACCAGACCTGGTGCTTGAATGTCAATGGAAAAAGCGCCATTGGAATCGACATCCCCGAACCACGAAGCGCTCCAATCAACTGCATCACCTGGCCATTCATTTGTACCTCCACTGAGGTTCATTGGAGGCACTGCAGTAGCATCTATTCGGATTTCAGCATCACTCGACTCGACAAACGCATTCGCAATCCCTTCGAATCGGACTTTGCCCGTTGCCACCATCTCTTGACTTGCGTTCAAATGGAAAGGCCATTGAGGGTTTGACCAGTCGTCAAGAACACGATTGAGGTCATCAATAACGTTGAAATCGACTACTTCCAAATCATTCTCGACTTCGTTGAATGAAGTTTGCCGAACTTCGACATCAGGACCTGTCGAAAAACCATCAACATCTGTCGCTTTAGCAAGTACGTACAAATCATCCACGTCATCCATTAACCAGTGACTGGTCAAAGACCAATTGATTGAGCAGGTGTTCATGGTGCATTGTGCCAAAGATAGCGACGCCTCCAATGAAGCGTAACCTGCTCCAGAAAGTTGACGGAACTGGGGCGTAGAATCAAGATTGTACACCTCAACCTCAACCAATTGCCCAGCGTAATTCGGTTGTGCCGAAAGTGCGAGAGATACCGAGGAAAGGTCCGGTCCATCAAGATCCATGCTGTGAGCATCACCTCTCCAGTGATGGGTTTCAAATTGGATGGTTTGTTTGGGCAACCAGCGTACGTGGACTGGAGTGAGAACCCTATCGACGAGTTTGGTTTGCATCGTATAACTAAGATTGACCATCTGAGAACCGCTTTCTGATTGTACATGAAGAGGCAAGGCTACAAGCGGACCCGGGGACTGAGCATAGGATTGATTCAGGAGAGAGTTGAGTACTTGATGAGTCAGTTGTGTTGTCAGAACTTGTTGATGAGGAATGAAGTGTAATTGAGAGAAGTTCGCAGTAAAGTTCCCTTCTACTTGTAAATCAAGAGTACAGATGTCAAGATGTTCTGTATATTGCACTTGAGTGGAACATACAGATGTGAACTGGATTCGATGGTGCTGCTGAGAAGAAGTCAAGTGTAAATCAACGGTTTGGAGGTTGCCGTGCCGTAACAATCCAGCTGAACCATCGCTGGTGATTGCAGCCAAGTAACTGATGTCAAACCCAGACACGAGCGTAGAGTCACGATTTCGAGCGATGAGAACCGATAATTGTGCTGAACTCATTGCCCCGGAATGAGAAAAGGAGATGTCTTCAAATCCATTTACAGCCGGAGACTGCGGCTGCTGGAAAGCGTGGAAGTGTTGATTCAATCCGAGTGTGGAGCTCGCTGTAGACTCCGGCCATGAGAACAGCGAAGTGGGTGGAGTTCCCAGTCCTACTTCTGTCCCAATTGGGGCAACTGAACAATACGGTTCGAAAAGGAATCCTTTCGAGGATTGGCCTGGTGACCAGGTTAGAGCGAAATCAACAGACATTTTCGGCCTGCCTTGACGCTCAATGGTCTGAGATAAAACGGGATACGGAGCAGCTTCCCATTTTGATGCCACGAGAGAATAATCACTGTGTGCAGCGGTTAAGTTACCCGCAAGAAGTTGATATTGAGCCACTTGAAAAGGGCAGAACGCCTTAGTATCCCACATCAAGGAGACATAACTTGCCGTACTCGGTGTTCGCAAAGTGAAATCACTGCTCGTCTCAAGTTGCTCAAGATTGGTACCGGTGAATTCCGTCGAGTGGACAAGATGGTAAGCATCGAAATAGGTAAGTGCTCCAATTGAGAGTCGTTCGATGCTTGGTGTAATCAAACGATCGAGACTTGTCATATGAACACGGATATACAGTTCAGGATGTTGAACCACATCAAAGGGTAAGTCAATTGGTAGAGTTCTGTTTTGATATCCGGCGATTGCTGTCCCATTGGCATCAAGAACATCGAATCTCACTGTGGTATTGGATGGTTCAACTACGAAGCCATCGAGTTGGCCCCAACCGAACAATGGGTCTGGTGTGAGGACTTCAGAAGTCCATGAGCCGTTCGGTTCGTAGACGTCAATTTCAATACCAGCATCGTCAATATACCACCCGTCAAGTTCGACCAATTGATCTGAGAAAAAGGTGAACTTAGCGCGCACCGTAGAACCCGTAAGATTTGACAAGTCGTATTCTTTCAAATCAAATCCTCGTTGAACATTGTGGCATCCACCCACCACTCTTGAACCGTCGAAAATGGCTTGATTGTACAATGGAGAGTAGATGTTCGTGGTCGAAAGTTGGTCGTGGAATCCGTTGTAGGTCGGAGGGATAAACCACCAATTTTCGCCTCCATCCGTCGATATCGAAACCGCTCCACCGTCCCAATTCGCTTCGGTGCAAACCCAACTCCTGAAGGTGAGGCGAGAGGTGGAATTTTCGGGTATGTAATATTCTGGAGTGAAGAGTTCTGTCCACATGTCACTGCGGTATTCATCATCAAGGTAGATTCCTGCTCCGCTCAAACCAGAATGCCAAACGCCAGGCCCAAAACCGGAGGAGTTACTGGTTGCTCCAACTTCCCAACGCCGGTTCGTTTGCGACCACAAAGACCAACCAGCAGGTAAATCGTTTCCGGAATCAAAATCAAAAACCGTCGCCTGAGGAGAGTTGTGTTCGAAAAAGGTCAACCATTGCCATTCGTTAGGGGCGGTACGAGATTCAAGCCAACCGTCGACTGAACCGTTGATGCCGGTTGGTTGTGCGGTGAAATTATGGAGCAGCGTGTAGGATTGGTTGGTTGTACCGCGATTCACCCACACACCCAAATCATCGATGGCAATTCCTTCCCAAGCAGAGGAGGTTGAACCGCCGTAGTTGATTTGGTTGTTCGTTTGTACATTGAATCGGAGGTAAATGCTGCTTGCATTTGCTGGGGTACTCGTCGACCACGGTAGAACGAAGGTAAACGGACACCATCTGTTCGCTGAGTCACCACCGTTGAACCATTGCCCGTTACAGACAGCGCCGACTGAAGGAAGGCCAGGGTAGTTCGAGAGGCTGTTATATGATAATCCATTGTTATACGAAATTTCGATTGTCAATGTATCAAAGGCCGCTCCTTGAATGTCCCAATTCGACCAGACTTCAAGCTCGACGTTTTGGCCTGACAAATTCGAAAAATCAACTGGTAGGACAAAGTCTCCGTCGGCGTTCGGAGCATAGTCCGCGGATAAGTTTCCATGAAACCAAGCGCCGGGGCTATCGCCCTGATTCCGAACTTCGAAATTATCGACAAACCAACCCCCACGCAGTCCGGAAGAGGAACTTGTTTGGAAGCACAACCTGAATTGGACAGTGGGTTGGAACTGGGCAACCAGCGTATCAAGTTGGAAGGAAGCCGAGTTCCAAGTCGAATCTTCGCCGTTCCACACACTGCCTGGTGTGGAATTGAGTACTGAAGCGGATGAATAGCCGCCAAGCGGAGAGAGGGTCGCCCAACTTCCATTCATGTCGCGTATTTCGACCCATGCGGCATCATCGTCGTACAGAGCAGTCCAATGTTCGAATTGAAGCGTATAGTTGCTGATGCGAAAAGGAGTTTCTACAGTTGGAGAAACAAAACATCCATTCATGTCAGGGCCGATATCTCCTCGGGCTTGGGTGGCGAGAAAGCCGATGGAATTCGAACCGTTCGTAGGTAATGCCATTCCCGAGTTCGATGAAAACGGAGCGATACTGGGCCGTTGGATGGACCAAGCCTCATGATCATCACCGCTCCCAAGCCATCGTGCTGGTACAACAACAGTTGATTCGAAATCGGTAATTGTGCCCAGCGAAGAATTGGTCGCAAGCGTCAATTGGCCTCCATGGCCGATGCCGTTGGTCATCGAATGGGTTCCATTCCACTGGTTCAGTGCGCCAACGCCGTAGTGAGTCCCGTTCGAAGCAGAGCGATTCCAAAGCGGCTCAATCTCAATAGAGCCGTCCATGAATGTATGATTTGATGGAACTTGAATCAAGGAAGACAGACTGGAATTCACGCTGGTTTGATTCGGAGCAGGATGGAAGAACAATTCACCGGTCGAATCATAATCTGGTTCAGGAAGTAAACTGGCTCCGAAATCGGAATCGTTTGCCGCAGAGAAAACGCTGCTTAACATGAGAAACATGAGGAATAAAGCGGTGCCTGCAGACTTGCGTCTTGGCAAAAAGGAACCACTTATGTTGGACACAATCAAACACCTCGCTCTGCGAGGTGAGCCATTGAATATGAATGGGCGCGCTCGTTGTTTGATAAATCGGGAATGAAGGGTTCAAAGTATGTCGGCCATAGGAGTGAACGATGTCGAACCTTGGCGACCTTGACAGTGCTCAGTCGCGCGAGGTAGAAGAACAACTGTTCGCGACGCATCGGTTGCAAATTAACCGCCATGTTCCGGTTCCACTTCCTCGACAAGATTTCTGGAAAATGGTTCACCAACTTCTCGGCAGCCTCGACAATGAAATTCAAAACATGCTCATGAAAGGTATGACTGGGATGCGCCTCCAAAACCTTCAGAAAAGACAGGCAAATATCCGGCTTATTGCTTCAGAACTTGCTCGAAAGAGATTGGTTGCCATGATGCAGCACGTTTCGTCTCAATCTTTGCGCACATCGACCCAACCCGGACAAGACTTGCCAGCATTAGATTGGCAGCGACATGATCCTGCTGAGAAGGCGATTTACCATATGATGCAGGTGCAAATTGACCGATTCAAAATGGAAGTTGATTGGAACTCCATGCAAAACGGTATCGCAGGAGAACTTCGCCCCGAACAAGCGAGGCATGCTCCAGGCACAATGCAACTCGATTCGTACATCGATGCGAGTTTGACCGGTGCAGCACCGCCAGATTTAGCGTTTGAAGACAAAGAACCACCAGTACAGGCCATGGAATACAACGGTGATGACGAAGAACGGTTTGTGGATGAGGAATGGCCTGATCTCGATGAATACATTCACGCAGACTTAGCGGATGCTCCACCAGCAAAGAGTGCTGTACAGCCCCAAGTGGACTCACCAGAAAACGAGAGTAAAAAGCACGCGGCAGCATTAGAACTCGCACCTTCAAAGAAATCATCCTCTCCGATTGAAATGTTCGACATGAATCCCGAACCAAAAGAGCAACAGGTGAATGTCGAAGAGCAATCACCTGAAGAGAACGAACTACAACGGATACGGGTTTTGATTTCAAGCCCTGAACCCATCGCAACCAAGAACGGAGAAGAGCTGATGCTTGAGGAAGGCGATGTACAATTTGTTGACGCTGAAACTGCTGCGTGGCTCATTGAGTCTGGGGTAGCAGAAGATGCTGCACTTTGAAACAAAGCAATCTTCGCTTTGAAACCAATTTAACGTAGCGCCTGTACGAAACAGCCTATCGGCATGCCATAGTAACTGCGAGAGATCATTCGTTCAACGAATCAGTTGACAGAGCGCATTGAAAGTTCAATGCTGACGGTGTCAGGAATTGGGATTCGGGTCACTTGTCGGAGAGCAGATTCGCCCTTACCGGAGGTGATGTCCATCTCCAGAAGACGCTTGTGAACACGGAGTTCCCAGTGGTCGTATGTCTCGACGCCTTCGCCATCAGGTGCTTTGCGCACTGGGACGACAAGGTGACGTGTCGGCAACGGGATAGGACCTCGTAGAGAGATTCCACCGGTGTCGCAGATGGTCTTAATCTGGCTAGCAACGTTATCGATATCTCGATGGTTTTGGCCGGTGAGCTTGATAATCGTGACTGCTGCCATAATGATTCCTTCCGATTCCTTCCGATTTCTTCAAGTGATGAATCACTTCTTGTCAATCTTCAAACAAACGCCTGCTGCGACGGTCTTACCCATGTCACGGATAGCGAAGCGAGAGAGTTCAGGGAACGTGTCCATTTGCTCAATAGCCATTGGCTTGTTTGGTTGGAAACGGATGAGACATGCGTCACCAGTCTTGAGGAAAGACGGGTTAGCTTCCTTACCGGATTTGTTGGTCTTCTCAAGGAGTTCGAGGAATCGAACAGCGACTTGAGCGGTGTGTGCGTGGAATACTGGTGTGTATCCGACGGAAACAGCCTTTGGAATGTCCATCAATTGGATTTGACCGACGAAGGTTTCGTCGTGACGAACGAACATTGGTTCGCTGTCTGCGTATCCAGCAACGTCACCACGGCGGATGTCGACTTGTGCAAGACCACGGACGTTGAAACCAACGTTGTCTCCAGGCTCTGCCTTAGGGACCATGGTGTGGTGCATTTCGATGGACTTGACTTCAGCAGACTTCTGTGAAGGGTTGAAGACAACTGTCTTACCAACATTCAGAGTTCCTGTTTCGATCTTACCGACTGGGACTGTACCGATACCGGAGATCTTGTAGACATCCTGAATTGGCAAGCGAAGTGGCTTGTTGATTGGCTTGTCTGGCATGGTAATCTTGTCGATTGCTTCGAAAAGTGTTGGTCCGTTGTACCATGGGCACTTGTCGGACTTGTTGAACACGTTGTCGCCGTTCAAGGAAGAAGCAGGAATCATTGGGATGTCATCCGGCTTGAATCCAGCCATCTTGAGGAGGGTGCCAACTTCAGAGCAGGCAGCCTTGTACTTGTCTTCTGACCAGTCTACACCGGAAATATCCATCTTGTTGACGTGAACAATCAGTTGCTTGACACCAAGTACCTTTGCGAGGAAAGCGTGTTCCTTGGTTTGTGCGTTGACACCGTCGTTAGCAGCACAGAGAAGAACTGCTGCGTCAGCTTGTGAAGCACCAGTAATCATGTTCTTGACGAAATCTCGGTGACCTGGAGCGTCAATAACGGTCCAGTAGTAGTTAGGGGTAAAGAATTCCTTGTGAGCAACGTCGATGGTAATACCACGTTCGCGCTCTTCCTTGAGTCCGTCCATAACGTAAGCAAGACCGAATCCAGCCTTACCGGATTCAGCAGCGAGTTTTTCGTTCTTTTCAATAACGTGGCCTTCAATGTGACCGGAGTCTAGTAGTAGACGTCCGACAGTTGTTGACTTTCCGTGATCGACGTGTCCGATGAACACGATATTTAGGTGAGGCTTGCTCTTATCTTCCCATTGACTTCCCATGGTAATTACTCCTTAGCGAACCCTCCGAACAACCACCCCTATTTGAAAAGCGCGACGCGGCATTACATAGATGATTCTCGGTGAATGTCACGCAGTACACCCTTTACTGCAACTTTGAACCAAAAGATAGCGAAAAGCGGCCACTTCTTCACTCTGCACCGTGAATAGAGCCGTCCTCGGCGATTTTGTACAATCGGATGGTACTGGTCGCGCCTGAAATCGCTTTAGGACTGCCTGAGATTGCTACGATTCTATCGCCAACGCCAATTGTTCCGAGTTCCATAAGAGTATGAAGAGACGATTGCATTGTCTGAGAACCACGGTCGAATTCCTCCACCATGAGCCCTTCAACACCTGGAATGAGTTGCAATCGCCGCATTGCGCGAATACGATTACTGACTGCGGTAACTGGAATGCCTGGACAGTAACCCGCAACCAGTCGAGCTGCGTTACCGTGCTGCGTTGCAACAACAATACGCTTGGCTTTGGAAATCTTAGCCAACTCGACGCCAGCATGAGCGACTGAGCGCGTTGAAACAAATCGGGCGAGCCCACTTGGACGCTGGTCCGATGAGTTCAATCCTTTTTCACTGGCTACAGCAATCTTCGCCATAGTTTCGACTGCTTCAAGAGGATATTGTCCGAGGGCAGTCTCACCTGAAAGCATCACTGCAGTTGCTCCGTGACGAATAGCACCCGAAACATCGCTCACTTCAGCACGTGTTGGCCGAGGTTGAAGCGTCATGGATTCAAGCATCTGCGTTGCTACAATAACAATTTTCCCTCTTGTCAAAGCCCCATCAATGATTCGTTGTTGTGCTTCTGGCACATCCTCAAGAGGTATTTCAACGCCCAAATCGCCGCGAGCAACCATGACCGCATCTGCTGAATCAAGGATTTCTTCCAGATGCTCGAGAGCGACTGGATGCTCGATTTTCGCAATCAAGGGCACATGAAGGCCAGCGTCACGAACTGCTTTTTGGGCTGGTTCAAGATCCTTGGCGGTCCGAACATAACTCACCGCAATGTAATCCGCACCGGCCTTGAGAGCGTGTGCAAGTGCCGCTTCGTCGTTTGGTCCAATCGCTGGCAGGTCGACCATTGTACCTGGAACATTAACGCCTTTACGCTCGCTTAAAACGCCCCCGTCTTCAACGATACACTCGACAACGCTGTTCGGTTCACCTGGTGAATGAATCACTTTGAGTCGAACGAGTCCATCAGCAATGAGAACTGGATCCCCATTGGTCAGTTCGGCGGATAAACCGGCGTATTCGACAGGGATATTGTTGGCATCAACACCTTCCATAAACGGCTGACCGCAATGGAGATTCAGGGTTTGCCCTCGTTCCAATACAACAACGTCAGCAAAACGACCGAGCCGTAGTTTTGGCCCAGGTAAATCTGCTAGAATACATGTTGGCCTACCGAGGGCGCCCTCAAGAGAACGAATGCGTTCATACAACGGTGTTTTGTCATCAGGAGCGCCGTGAGAGTAATTGAGTCGACAAACATTCACTCCAGCTTGCAGGAGAGAAAGCAGCGTCTCAGCATCATCACATGCAGGCCCAATCGTGGCCACTATTCGTGTTCGTCGCATTCGATTCATCTCCGTAGTTCACCGATCGAGAAATCAACGATAATGCAGTCGAATCACGAAAGACTCAACCTCTAAATCATTGACTTTCTCATTACGGATTTGGAAAATCCATTCACCATCACCGTAGGTCGATTCAGTGTCGGTAAACATGTAGGAACTCAGTGTAAGATGAACACAGTCGTTGGAATCCTCATCACAATTATCGCCATCTGTTCGCTGGTCTAAACCGGTATCGGAAGTATTGGCTGCTTCTTCATCTTCTTCATTGATGGCGTGAATATCGAGCTTTGCTCGGCAGTTTGAGGCACCCGGGACATTCGTACAATCGCCGTCCTGTTGTGGATAAATGAGTTCACCAACCGCTTTGCGAATCGTATTGCCTTTGTCTTTATCGTAAACGATGTTGACATCAAAATCAAGCGTTTGTGCGTTTCCAGAGGTGTTACCGCCCATTTCAAAGTCAGACCATTGTCCTGCATAACTTACGTAGACTTTGATGGAATCAGAATCCGTCATTCCAGCACTGTTCAATACGTTGAGATTAACTTCGTATTCACCAGGTGCAACATTCGTCCAATCAACCGACTCACCGGTCAAATCTGCGTCGTTTTCTGAATCACCGTCGTTATCGTTGTCGGTTTCCGAATCAAGGTCCCAATGCCATTCCGTAATATACTGGCTCGAATCACCTGCCGTGGAGTCGGAAGCATCCAAGGTAACGGTCATCGTTGCTGAAACATCTCGGTCTGTCATCGATTTATCCATTTCACAGATCCAAAGCACAATGTGGGTGTTCTCGTCGAGATCATCGTTTGAACAATCCTCATCATCGGAATATTGAGTGATTTCCGCCTTCGGTGGCTGGGCTGTTGCTTCAACAACATTGAGCGTCTTTGATTGAGTGGAGGTTTTCGAGCCATCCGAAACGGTGAGTTCAATGGTTTTCTCACCAGTGGAATCAAAATTCCATTCAGCGGTTCGACCGGTGTCGTCGATGGAACCATCTCCATCAAAATCCCAGCGGTAGGTCAAACCGTTGCTCGGAGTCGAACTGGAAGCATCAAAAGAAACCACATCGCCAGTTCGAATATTATTCGAAGGAGAAAAGGTAAACACGGCGAGGACTTCAGCATCTGAACTGCTCGAAGTGTCTTCAAAAACACAACCTGCAAGCGTGGAAAGGACCATCACCGAGGAAAGGAGTATTGGCAAAAAGGCCGACTTCATGGAGGGTCTGTGAACGGCCTTCATCAAAAGCCCTTTCTCTCCATTCGTCATCTTAGAAGGAAAACAGCGTGGTTTGCTTGTTGCCGGAGACCAGTTCTTTGGCGGTCCATCCAAAGGCCTCTGTGATACGTCCCAATGCAGCAGCCAAACGTTCAGCATAGAACTGACCGTCATAGGTACTAATGCCACCATTTTCCTCATTCTCCAACCACGGTTCAACCCGCATCGGACGTTGTGAAGCGTCGGCTACGATATAGGAGACCTTCATTCCAGAAGTAAAACCGAGACCGAGCGCGATTCGGGCTTTAGCAACCCGGACTTGCGCCATACTGTCTGGATTGGCATAATCTTTGGTGAAATCAATCTCGCCGTTTGAAGATACTCTGCCCTTGCAGGATTTTGCAAGTATCAATTCCGATGCATCAATTTCGGCGTTTTTTACCGCTTGAACTCTTGCTAAAGCGTATTTGACGAGTTCATTACCCTCATCAGCTAAAGCGTGGCTAAACATTCGTTTCATTGTCGAAGTGAGATAATTGAACGAATCGGTTCTCTGTGTCTCGTAACCACGAATCAGCATTTCTTCTGATGGCCACACGACTTGCCCCACATACCGTTTCTTCGCACCGTGGCTGAAGAAGACTGAAAGACCCTTTTCAAATTCAAGGACCGCAGAATCACGGCTGTACCGTTCTGCGATTTCAAGTCCGAAGTCAATCATGGATTGCTTGGCAATGTTCCACTCCTTCATTTTCTCAACAGCGTCGGCCTCCTCGTTCTGGGCCGCAAGAATCTCTTCTTCCCTCATCGAGGAAGGAGCGGATGCATCAACCGGAGAACGAACAAAGATGGAATCAGTATCTGAATACACAACACCATGGCCCTCTTCCTCTAACTGCGCTATAATGGCCTTGATGTTGTGGCGAGCCCAAGCAGTGATGGATGACCCTAAGTCTCGGTGTGTGAAACGGTAAAATCCACTTGCAAAGACACCATAGAAGGTGTTCATGAGAATTTTTACTGCGTACTGCATTGCGTCGTGGAACGACTCTTGCTGAATATTCCCTTCCAGTTTTGCGACTTTAAGTGCAGCTTTGTGAACATCACGCTGAGCCATAAGATCTTCAAGCAAACGGGGAACAAGCCCTTTCCGTACAGACTGATGCCGAAAACGTGCTCCAGTGGGAGCAGTGTAAACCGGTTCGTCCACGGCAGGTTGGTCTGGTTGAGCAGGGTCGATTCGAGTGGTGTAACAGATGTTCTGGCCAATCATGATTGAAGGATACATACTCTTGAAATCCAGTACAGCAATCCACGGATGCAGGCCTGCGTCCACCTCGTGAACGTATCCTCCTGTAATTTGACCTTCTTTGGCTTCAGCCGAACCAGTGAGAGGAACAGCGACGTTCTCAGAATCTGCTAAGCGTATGACAAGTGAGTCGACAAGTTGGCTCGTGCTACCAATGGCCGCTGTGTCAAAGGTAACTTTAGCGACAGCAGCAACCGCTTCTTTACGACGAATAACTTGCAATGCGCTGAGAATGTCAAGGGGAAGGGCTGCGTCTCGAATACAGTATTCCATGACTTCCTCGGGACGGTTCGCCCATTCCATGTCCATCTTGGAGGCATCAACATCCATTTTGTGCTTTTCAGTATCCTCGGGAAACAACAGATTGCTGATGAAGGAAAGCGTCTCCCTTTGCGGGCGCAAGGCCATTCGAGCCTGCCACCACGCATCAACTACGCTTCTACCAGCAACGTTCCATGCACGAGTTGATTGCCGGCGAGGAAAGAGCCCTGAACGGTTTCGTTTAGACTCACTTTCACTTTGCTCAACACGCCCCCAACCGAATAATTGTGCTTTTTTACGCCACTGTTTCGATTTGGTTTGCGCTTGCATGCGGTCGTACATTCGTGGCAAGTCGAAGTTATCGATGTTGTAGCCGGTTATGATGTCTGGGTCCATGCTCCGAACAATCAGAGTTAGATTTTCCATGATGCTTGCCTCTTCACCTTGGAACGAATACGATTGTCGCGTCCCCGTGCCCATGTCTTCAATCCAAGCTGCTGCGCAAAGAATCGTTTCATGCTCGATGCTCGTTTCAAGGTCGAACGAGAACACTTTGAAGGGAACTTGAAACGGTTCACAGTCCTTCAGTTGAGACACATTACAAGCAACGGTAACATCAACAGAATATCGCCCAGAGCCACCAGCCTGTACAACGGCGTGTGTTCGCTCAAGATTCTCGTTTGCGTCATTGCGTCGGTCAACAACCGTTCCTTCGACGGACACGTGCATCCTTAGGTCGTAGTCAAGAAATAAACGGTTGAGAAAAGGAATGTCGCCGGAATAAATTTGCCACGATTGCTTGGATAGTATTTTTCGTAGATTTGGAACCAAAAAGGGCTGACGTACCGTGACCGACCAGACGGGTCGGATGCCGAGATCGGTCAATTTCATGACTGGCCCTGATACGCTGACGATGTCCTTCATCGCTTCGACGTCTTTGATGCGTTGCAGAACAAAGTCGCTGACCCCGAGTTCTTCGTTCCAAGCGCTTAACGGGGTGATTTCGAACGACGGACTCAAACCAGATACGAGCAGACATACAGATTCACCTGATTTACTGCGCCCAAAGAGTTCCAAAACCGTAGATTCTGGGATTCCATTTTCGGCGTTCGCTTCTACCGAATGATAACGGCCGCTGATAATGCCGATGTCGTCCTTGTACGTCATCGCCTCACCTCATGCCGAAGTACGGTGAGCCACTCTAAGGGTATTGCCATCACCGCCATGTACCAATTTTCGGACTGCAGTCCAAAAACTCATGTTTCACTCATCAAATGAAAGAGGAATGATTGAAAGCCGGAGCACCTTGGATGAAACGCTACGGCAGGTTGAGCAGTATGTCCGAAGAAATTGATTGGGATAGCCTCACGTTTTCACTCACGCCGACCGATACGATGTATTTGACCGAAACCACCGCTACTGAGCCGTGGATGCCAGGCTCATTGCGCCCCTATGGACCAGTACCAATGTCGCCTGCTGCTGGAGTACTAAATTACGGCCAAGGTCTGTTTGAAGGAATGAAAGCATTCCGCACTTCAAAAGGTCGAGTTGTCTTCTTCCGACCGGAAGAGAATGCCCGACGAATGCAGAGAGGAGCTGATCGACTCAAAATGCCACCAGTTCCAGAATCAATATTCATTGACGCCGTCGAACAATGCGTTCAAGCGAACATCAAATGGGTCCCACCGACCGGTCGAGGCGCACTTTATGTCAGGCCACTCCTGATGGGATCTGGACCGATTTTAGGAGTTGCACCAGCGCCGTCGTACACATACTTGGTCTATGTTACACCCGTTGGCCCATATTTCAAAGGCGGTGTATCAGCGATTGATCTACTGATTTCAGAAGATTACCACAGAGCCGCTCCCGGCGGCTCTGGTGGCGTGAAAGCGATTGGAAACTACGCACCGGGTATGATGCCGAGTAAGAAAGCAAAGGCTGCCGGCTTTGCTGAAGTGATTTACTTGGATGCTGAAACCCACAATTACATCGAAGAAGTCGGGGCTGCCAACTTCTTCTGTGTCAAGGACAATACCTTGTACACTCCAGAACTCACTGGTACAATTCTTCCAGGGATTACCCGTCAATCAATTATCGAATTAGCCAGACACAATGGATACGATGTCGTCGAAACCAAAGTATCTGCTGAATTTGCCATGGATGCTGATGAAGCGTTCTGCTGCGGCACTGCTGCGGTCATATCGCCAATTGGCTCAATCACGAAAGGTGAGGAGAAGGCGGTATACGGTAAAGGGAAGCCTGGACCAATCACTGAACAACTTTACAGCCATCTTGTTGGGATTCAAAATGAAACCGAAGAAGACATCTTCGGATGGTTGCACGAAATACCGCTTTAATCAACGCTTCTTGAAGCCGGAACGCTTCTTGAAACTCGGCTTCTTTTCAGCAGATGGGTCGCCTGAACGAATTTTACGTTGTGAACGAGCGCGCCGGTCGCCAGTTTGTGGACCTCGAGCGATACGGTCTGCTGTGGCTTCCTTTTGATCGCGTTGCATCTGTCGCCATTCAGCGCCGATGAGTTGCAGTAATTCTTCTTTGGATTGCGCCCCAACCGATTGTTTGGAGCCGCCACGAGAAACCCACATCCTGCCTTCCTTCATATGAGGGCGTGAAGGGTGTGAAGTTCCTTCTTCTCGCTTGATTTTCTTTAATCCTAATTTACGTGCTGCGAGAAACAAGCCCTCCAAATCAGGCTTAATGACAGAGGAATCTTTTGGAACACGCCGACCGCTGCGTCGAGAAAGACGTGTGTCAAAGTAACCCGGCCATACGCAAATGCGGTCAGGGTTGTGGTCCATAATCAGTCACCATTTGCACCGTAGAGCGCGAACGACTTGAATCCTGCGGAGGGATTTCAATCGAGGAGAACGCCGTTGATAACGCCGTCCTTGCCTGGGCGGGAAGTGATTCGAACACGACCTTGGTCGGTTTCGATAACTGCACCCTTCACGAGAATGTTACGTCGGACGTAGTTAGGGTCCGATTCGTTCTCGATAACGTTGTGAATTTTACCTATCTTGGTTGTACCCTTCTTTGGGTTGTTGATGGAGACACGGTTTTCAGCCATAACTCGGACCAGAGTGTTTCCACCGGTTCGGCGGTAAATCTTGCGCTTTGGTTCTCCAACGAGAGCCATTTGCTTCTCAGAAGAAATTTCTGTAGAGCGCTTGCTGCGAGCCTGAACTTTGCGTCCGCCACTTGGTTTACGTCGAGAGATACCGTGCCATTGAGCCATAATGATGCCACCTTGCAGACCAAAGCCACCAACAGGGCATATAAGAAATCAACCCTAATCGCACCGTGCCTCAATTGATGACAAAACGACCCCTTCTTGAGATTCAAGCGTGGCTTTGAGTGAATCTCCAGGATGCAATTGACCAACCCCGGAAGGCGTACCTGTGAACAGATAATCGCCGGCATGAACTGGCGCCCAGGTCAGCAGTTCTTCCATCTGCGAAGAAGGAGAAATCGTCATTTCAGACAAAAAAGCACTTTGAGCCAAAACTTCGTTCACCCAAAGATTCAGTTTGAGGCCGTTGGTGACATCGACAAGGGATTCGAATGAGTCGCTCCATTCGACAAAACCGCCAACATAGGCGCTTGCTCGGAAGCATTTTCCTTTGGCCCAAGGCAGTTGTTCTGAACGGAGTTCTCCTTGTGTCATACGGTCTGTCAAATCCAATCCCACTGCAATGGCTTCCGGTTGGGCATGCTGATTCAACCGAACTACGCACTCCACTTCATGGTGGACTTCGCCAGGATGCTGTGACACTGGAATAGAGCCGTGCCGTTGAAGGCAGTTGTTGGGCTTGACAAAGAACACCGGCGTAACTGGTTGCTCATTTCCTAATTCAGCGGCGTGTTTTGCAAAAGTTCGAATAGTGCACCAAAGGGCCATGATTCGACCAACCGGTTCACCTTCATCAAACACAGGGTCAAGCCAAGCGTCAAGAAGTGGATTCACCTGTGCAGTCCATGACCCGTGATTGGAGCATGCGGAAAAGAAGACCTGTTCGCAGAAAAAAGATAGCTCCTTTGCTACTCAACTTAGAAGAAGCATTGAACATCGACTTACAAGTTGATGGGGCGTTCCTCGAAATGGCTGAGTTTGGTCCTTGGTCGATGGTTCTGGTTGACAAAGTTGCCAAAGCCATCGAAATTCAAAATGAGGAACTTGAGCGCTTCGTCTTCCTAACCCTTCGTGGCTTTATGGAACATGACGATGCGGCAAAGTGGGTTGAAGTCGACCACGGCGCGATTCCGTTCCTCATGAAGGGTGCTGATTGCATGATTGCCGGTGTTCACGGTGCAGATCCGTCTGTTGTTGAGGGAGATTTAGTGTGGATTCGAGACATGAAGCACAAGCGCCCACTCGCCATAGGATGGGCTACCATGAATGCTGAAGAATTAGTCAACGGCTCCAAGGGCAAAGGCATCAAAACACTGCACTGGGTTGGAGATGAACTTTGGGACATGGAACCTTAAACAAGGGACAATTCACCCTAAGCATATATACAACTTCGATGTACGATATCTGTGCGAATCAAGGTTATACTAACGATTTTGATAGTTTCATTACTCATACCACTCCATGCAATTGCGAGCGATGCGACCCCAGGGACCGATGTCAATCCCGAGGATGGCGACGTACCGTTCTCCGTTTCAGAGCGAACAACGCCTTCAGTTGATGGTAATTTGTGGAGCCTTTCCGTCGAAATGGATCAAGACGCATACGACAACGGTACGGTGTTCGAAATCTCAACTCAAGTCTGTACCAACGACGGGGTGTGCGACCCACCTGTGCTTCGTGATGCAAATGTAGACGAACGGATGTATTCGGTTTCACTCACGCCACCATCAGATCACACCTATGTTAACTGGAGAATCAAAGCCGTTTACGATGATGATTCCTCAACCAACTTCCCGCAAGGCGATTGGTACAAAACCTGGTCTTCATGCCACTATCAACAAGATACTGGTTGGGGCGGTGTCGACTACAACGACGGTGAATGTGCTACGGATTCCGACGAAACAATCCCTGGTTTCACTGCGGGTATTGCAGTAGCGGGTGTTGCCTTCGCCGTAGCATTTACTCGACGTGAGTGAAATACTCCACTAAGCGCTCGATAAAACGACGTTGCTCTAAACCCCATTCGGTCATGACAACTGATCCTTTCATGCGATTGTCATCAAGCACTCCGCGTGTAAATCCCGACTGAAGCAAGTCACTTGCCACCAAGGGTAGGTTTGCGCCTTCAAAAGAAATTTCACAACCGTTGGGCTCGCATTTGGCTTTACCAAAAGAGAATGCGACTGTATCCTTTTTGCGGTTGAGCTTCGTTTGCACCCCGCCTGCTTTGAGAAACCGTTGCAGAGCCGCAAATATTGCTTCCCCATCACCTTCTGACGATGAGCCGCCATAGGCAGAAAGGAAGTCGAGTTCCGTAGAATTTTGTTCCATCAAATGGTCCAAATCACGACTTTTTCTTGGACTGTTGGGCATTGTACTCAAATTGGTTAATCGGTGGATGTTCTTTGATGTGCCGGCTTTCTGAATACAGACTTGAGCATCGAGAACGTCAGAACAATCTGGCGAAACATGCAGTAGGAATAGATCCTTGACATCCCAACGGAGATTGCGAACGAGCGTAGCCCCTCGAGCGGTGCAGAAGAGTGTGTCCTTGCATCCGCCCGAGGGCACTCAAAGAGGAGATGGCTGTGCCAAAACCTCGAATGGGTGTTCGTCTCAGGTGATTTTCAGCACGGATGTGCTGTCATTGTTCGGAACTCACTCGTTTCTGCGGGAGGCAACGAATGCTGCACCAACAAGAGCGATTGTAGAGAACACTGCAAGGAATCCTGGCACGGATTCTTCTTCGTCATCTTCATCCACGGTATCCACTGGTTCTGTTACAACCTCGACACCACCGTCGCCTACGATTACCTTACCAAACATGTTGGAGGCAAGATGTGGTTCGCAAGCGTAGTAGAAGGTCGTACTGTCCGTATCAAAGGTGTAACGGAAATCGACGGTCGTTGCAGCGTCTCCAGAGGTCACGCCGTTTGCAACATAGGTTGAGGATTGGTCACCATCAACTTGGCGAACGTTGTGCGCCATGCTCGAATCGGTCCATTGCCAGCAGACTGTGTCGCCAACATTGATGTTGACTGTTGCTGGTGAGAACTTGAGTCCGCTTGGAGCAATTCCGACGGTCGCATCGCAATCTGGAAGAGATACTGGCGGTGTTAGTACCTTGTCGATGACATGGATTACACCGTTACTTGCAGGGACATCTGCCAATGTAACATTGGCCATCTCGGTTCCGACCATGACCGACGAGCCTGTCACATGAATCAACAAGTCGTCTCCGTTTGCTGCTGAAACTGTTGTTTCACCTTCAACCAGGTCAGTCGACAAGGTCGTTCCTGCAACGACGTGATAGAGGAGGATGTTTGCGAGTGCGGCAATTTCATCCGGTGTGTCGAATGCGTCGAGGTCAATGCCTGCTGCTGCGAATGCAGCATCTGTCGGTGCGAAGACTGTATATTCGTCTGTACCGCTCAATGTGGCAACGAGATCGGCAGTTTGGAGAGCCGCAACCAAAGATGCGTGGATGGTGGTAGCACCAGCTGTTGTTGCAATGTTGACGGCTGGAGTCCACATGTATGCTCCGCAGATTGCAGCGCTAACGTCGGTAACAGCGTGTGTTACGGTGTTGTAACATCCGGTGATGGTCTGCCCACCCATGGAGTAGTTCTCAACATACATGTAAGAGTTACATTCGACGTTGGTTGCTCCTGCAACAATGGTATGAGAAACCATGTTGTAACAAATGTCGCCTGCTGGCGGTAGCAAGACTTTATCGATGACGTGAATAACACCGTTTGTTGTTTGAACATCTGCTGTGGTGACGTTCGCACCACCAACGGAAACTGTACCGTCTGCAGCGACTGCGAAGGTAGCTTTGTCACCGTTGAGCATGTTAACCGCTAGTCCGTCTGTAACTGCGCTGGAAGGCACTGCACCGGAGTAAACGTGGTAAGTGAGAATGTCTGCAAGTGTCGCATTTTCCTCTGGAGTGTCAAAGGTAGACAAATCAATGCCTGCTGCGGTAAATGCGGCGTCAGTTGGTGCAAAGACGGTGAATGGGCCGTCTGCTTGCAGTGCGCTCACGAGATTGGCCTGCGTGAGTGCAGCTACCAATGCTGTGTGAACACCGGTGGATTGTGCAGTAGCAGGTATGTCGAGTGTTGGTGCGTCTGCTGGCGGCGTCAATACTGCGTCAATGACGTGAATGATTCCGTTGCTGGCTTGCACATCTGCCGTTGTGACCTTCGCATCGCCGATGGATACTGTACCGTCAGCTGCGACAGCGAAAGTTGCGTCATCGCCGTTGACCATTGCAACGGTGAGTCCGTCAGTGACATCCGCTGCAGCAACGGAGCCTGAGTAAACGTGGTAGAGTAGGATATCGGAGAGTGTTGCGTTCTCCTCATCCGTGTCGAAGTCAGCAAGGTCGATACCTGCTGCGGCGAATGCCGCATCTGTTGGGGCAAAGACAGTGAATGGTCCGTCGCCTTGCAGTGTTGCGACGAGGTCAGCATGTGTTAATGCGGCTACCAATGAGTCGTGGACTCCGGTTGCTGCGGCGTTCGTGGGTATATCTTCTGTTGCGTCCGCTGCAACGTTGAGCGGGAGAGTCGTCATCAGTAGGCTGGCTAAAATCAGGGATGCTAGTGCTCGCTTCATGACGGTGATTTTTCACAGCCCCTTCTTAAAGCACTGTAAATTATTGCTCTTTTTAGAACGGAGAGCGGTATTCGTCAACATCTTCTGCAATTCGCAAGAGTTGGTTGTATTTGGCCACTCGATCGGAACGAGCAGGCGCTCCAGTCTTGATTTGACCGGCTCTTGTTCCAACCGCAAGATCTGCAATGGTTACATCTTCTGTTTCACCGCTTCGATGGGAAATGACATTATTGTAACCGTTTGAAGTCGCTAAATCCATCGATTCAAGCGTCTCAGTAACTGTACCAACTTGATTGAGTTTGACGAGCATAGCGTTTGCTGCACCCAATTCGATTCCTTGAGCAAGGCGTTCGGACTGTGTTACAAACAAATCGTCGCCAACGGATTGAACACGATGTCCCTCACGCTTGGTGAACGTTGCCCAACCACGCCAATCGTCTTCATCAAATCCGTCTTCAATTGAAAGGATTGGATATTCATCCAACCATCCAGAGTAAACATCGGCCAGTTCGTCGCTTGAGAGAACTTTTCCATCCATGTGGTATCCAGCGTCGGTGTGGAACTCCGTTGCTGCAACATCCAAAGCGATGCCCATCTCTTCAACTGAATATCCTGCCCCTTCGATGGCTCGAACCATGTACTTCAGGCCTTCTTCATTGGCAGGTAAGTTCGGAGCAAAGCCTCCTTCATCTCCGACTCCTCCGAGTAATCCATCTGCCTTAAGTTCCTTTTTCAGAGCATGATACGTCTCCACACCAGCTCGTAATCCTTCCTCGAAGGTGTCAAATCCGTGTGGCATGACCATGAATTCTTGGACATCCACATTGGAAGCGGCATGGGCTCCACCGTTGAGAATGTTAAGCATGGGCACAGGCATGAGTCCACCTGCAACGCCTCCAATGTATTTCCAAAGGGGCAACTCATGAACTGCAGCACCGGCATGAAGACATGCCATCGATACTCCGAGCATAGCGTTGGCCCCGAGATTGGCTTTGTTCGGCGTGCCGTCCAGCTCAATCATCAGTTCATCAAGAATGCGTTGTTCGTCAACCGGCATACCAAGAAGCGCTTCTTCAATGCGTTCTGTGACGTTTTCAACTGCTCGAGAAACTCCTTTTCCGAGGTAACGAGAAGCGTCTCCATCTCTCATTTCGAGGGATTCGTAAGCGCCGGTTGAAGCACCGGATGGAACGGCAGCCCTACCGAGGAGGTTACCATCGACGTAGCAGTCAACTTCCACCGTTGGATTTCCACGGCTATCAAGAATCATTCGAGCATCGAGACCGGTAATATGACCAGACATTGTGTTCCCCAATACAATCCAGTGGACGGCGGGTTTTGAATCATACGGGCAGGTGAAATTCTATTGGAAAGGTCATTAAATTGGTTTTCATTCCATATTTCGGGCATTTTGGCTCTTGCAATGCCGGAAAAAGGCATGAAGGTCATTTCATATACTCTAAACCGTAGGGGCGTTTGTGCCACGAGTAGCAGAAATAGACCGCGCAATTCTCGCCCAACTTCGAACAAACGGTAGAATGTCCTATGTCGAACTGGCAAAGGAAGTCGGAGCCTCGGAACGCACAGTTCGAACACATGTTCGCAAGATGGAAGAAGACGGAACAATCCGTGGTTACACCGTCCGAGAAGGTGGCGTTGGATTGACGGCACTTGTCAGAATCAAGGTATCGCCAGGTGCTGAAATTGGTTCATTCGCTTCAGAAGTGACTGGATGGGAAGGCATTGAAATCATCTACGAAGTATCTGGAAGCGCAGACCTCGTCGCCCTTGTTCACGTTGACGACACCATGGCATTGCGAAAGTTACTCGACAAGATGTGGCTCGCTGCACCGAATGAAATTGCCTCAACAACGACCGAACTGGTCCTTGAGCAATACTGATTATTCCTCTTCTGCAGGCGGATTCGACTCGTCCTTTTTGGCAGTGTCATCTGGAAGACCGTAATCGATTCCACAACTTCGACAAACCATATTTTTGTCCCAGTCGCATTGTCGCCGGCATCCAGTCATCACTTCACCTCAGGCTTTCCACTTGACAGAGCATCCAATGGAATCAGTTTGGGATACAACCGGCGCTTCTCCTCGCAACATTGCATCAAGAGCATCTCGTAGTTCATTGGTTTGAACCTGTGTAGGATCTCGTGGTGAATCATCCATTCGGCCTTTGTAAACAAGTTTCAAATGTTCATCGAAAAGGAAAAATTCGGGAGTCCTCTTCGCATCGTATGCATGCGCAACGGATTGAGATTCATCGTGCAAATACGAGTAGGACATGCTACTAGCCCTTTTTTCCATGTGCTCAAATGAGTCGTTTGGATACATTTCGGGATCGTTGGAATTGATGCCGATGAACCCGACCCCCACCGAGTCAGCATCAGCAGCCATCGCCTCTAACCGTGAAATGCTGGCAATGACATAAGGGCAATGGTTGCATTCAAAGACAACGATAAGGCCGTTTTTCCCACGAGCCTGCTCAAGATTCATGCTCGAGCTGCCCACAGATGCGTTGGCATTCTTCAAATTAAACTCAGGTGCGGTATCGCCAATGTCGAGGCCCATGGTTTGATGAACGGAAGGAGGGTCAAAACCTCTTCGATGAAGTCGTTGTTGGGTTAAAATACTGTAGAATACCTCATAAGTATGACTCCTTTAGAGAAATATTGCTCTTTTACACCAAGCGAAAACAGAGCGATGAAATGGTTAAAATCAATTTGCAAGGACCAAAAATGGGTCAATATTCACAGTCTTGAAAGATTCGATGTCGAAAACGAAAGAACAGTTCTCGAAATTGAAATGACCGTCCAAAGTTTATCCGAGCGGATTTACGAATTGACAATCTGTGTTGGAATCAAGGAAAACAAGTTTGAGAGGATCTTTGAATCTACGCTACGAGGCAAAGTGAATTTGGGTGTTTCCCTGGAACATGAACTCTCTTGGCATGAACAGGAACGAATGTGGTGCTCTCTTTGCCTCGGCGTGAGTCATGAACATGAGGAAAATCTGCCGTTATGCGACCTCTTGGTTTCAATGGCTCTTGGATTACGGGATGATAAGGGCACAGCAATGCGATTACCCATGCTTGACTTGTTTTTGGCACATGATGAAAAGGACCATATTTGGATTGAAAGTTATGACTTAAACGGCCCTGATACGGGAATCTACGGCAGCGACTACGGAAAATTAGTTCCACTCGAGATTCGAATGTTGTGCCATAAATTTGTCTGCATCAACGATGAACTGCAAGGTTCTGCTTTCGAAAATTTCGCCCGATTTGATATCATTGCAGATGAAATGAAAAAGGAATCCTTGAAGATTCGACGAATCAAACTGGGCCATCTTGAAACATAGCGAGAGTTCATCACTCAAACCCTGTTCGTAAAATCGAACGGCATGGCAGTAGAACGATGCGGGGGGCACATTACGCTTCTTTTTTCCATATGGAAAGAAGCCCATTTAGCACGCTCTCAAGGCAGTCGAGGGGCGGGCTTCAATGTTGCAACAGGTGTGGAAGCATCGGTCGAATATGTTTCCACCAACGTACCGGAAGTGGAGGCTTTGCTCTCAGCGGGAGCGGAACTGGATATCCCTGCTGGCCCCGTGGAGAACGGGACAATCATGGTCGAGGTGATCGACATGGATGGAACGCAGTTAGAGAACTCGACGGCGCTGTATGCGGACCTCGTGGAAGAGTTACGTAACGCTCGTTTGCTTGCACCGGCAGATTCGTATCGAATCCGAGTTCAACTTGAACTTCCAACAAGCCAAGGCTTCGGCATGTCTGCAGCCGGGTTGCTCGCAGTGGCCCGAGGGTTTCATTCTGAAACTGGCAAAGGTACTGAACTGCAATATCTTCGTATCGCTCATCGTATAGAGCGCAAGCATGGTTCCGGGCTTGGTGACGTGCTTGGTATGTCGAAGAACGGCGTGGAACTTCGCTTACAACCCGGAGCGCCGGGTTCTGGAGGAGAAGTAGTGAGTTTTACCAGCGTACAACCAATTCTACTTGCGTGGCAGCCTGACGAAAGTCGTCATACCTCCAAATACATAGATAATGAGCGATGGAAGCGCGCCATATCTGAAGCAGGTGAACGATCTGTCACCCGTCTAAGGCTCAAAGATTGGAACTTTGAACGATGGCCTGACCTCATGCTTGAATCTCGAAACTTTGGAGAAGCATCTGGGCTTCTCGATGAACCTGCGCGCAAAAAGTTACTTTCCACAGTTCGTAGCGAGATTCTAAGGCTTGACCTTCAATCTCGTGTCAATGTTCGCCTGTGTATGCTTGGTGTATCTGCGTGCGTATTACCACGGCGTCTCGACAGTCCACTCACATCCGATGAATTGGATGCTATTGCCGAGGCACTGAACAACACCAATATCGGCGTTATTGAAACCAGAATCCACTGATTATTCTCCGGGCCCAAGTTTTGACAAATCCAAGACATTTGCATCCAACAGCGTACAACCTGGCATGAAGAGGTTCGCTGAAAAGCCATGTCGATAAACGACGGCTCCACTGCCCCACTCTTCGATATAACGAGCCATTTGCTTGGCCATTTTCTTTCGTTGGAAATCGACATCAGCGCCGTAGAAGTGTTTAGCATCAATCCATGCTACTGGCTTACCGTTTATTTCGACATGATCAAGAAACAGAATGTCAGGTGTTCGAACCGGTCGACCCAAATCTTGCTTTTGTTCCTTGACCATTTCCGGTTGTCTGCGAAGGCGAACACCTTGGTCTTCAAACCAATCCGCCAAGATGTCTTCAAACAAATCAGCACGCTCTTGAGACTCACCTTGGTCAACGTTCGATACCCGGTCTGCCGCTTCTGCAGCCTCGAACTCCTCCCGTTCGCGTTTGCTGAGTTTACTTGGCTGACGCAAACTCTCTTTGATTTTGGATTTCGACCATCGCATTTCGGTGAGAATGATTCTGAAAATATTCATTGGAGGGAAATCGAAACGGGTAGAAAGGTCGACTACACTCACTCCTTCCTTGTAGAGTCGAAGCATGTTTTTGCCTTGCGAGCGTAATCTGCCGTGTCCATATACTGTTTTCTGTTGCAAAAGCGCAGAACGGAGCGAAAGAGCTTGCTCAAGAGTCATTTTGTAGCCTTCTGCTAAAACTGCGATTTGGTCGACTCGTTCATCTTCGAGCCAACCGAATTCCCCTTTGCGCATGACTTTCCCTGCCATGGCTTCCTCATCTTTGAGAGGTACAGGTATGGTTGCCCATTCAAACGAGAAGGACTTCGGTTCAGGTGTATCCTCAGGGAACCCCATTGGTGGAGGTGTTTGTTCAAAACGTGAACGTGCCTGCTCATCCATGCGTGCGATTTCTGAAGCATTACGCTCCATTAGCGTGGATTTTAGAGTACTTCCGTATCGCCGCTGCCGGTTGTTTCGTCGACCGTCGCGGTTCTTGTTTGAACGGTTTTTATTGCGCGAAGATGAACCGCCTTGATTGTCTCGATTCTGTCGGGTCATCACACATCGTCATCGCCGACCGTCTTTGAATCCTCGCTTTCGATGTCGACAAAAGTGAGAGGCTGTGAGTCCCCGATAGGCACGATGCCCCTTGCTGATAAATCGTCTAACCATTGTGTTGCAAAGGCTTTCGCTTGCGAATTTACCCGTCCACGAAAAAACCGAGACCAACCAGAAAGAGTCCACCATGCGGCAATTTCAATCCCGCCCTCCGGCTCACATAGTATCGTTACACTCATTTTCAACGATTTCAATGAAGTGCCGACTGCTTTACCTTCTCGTTGTTGGCCAAGCCATTCAAATTCAATTTCAGTAAAGTTTGGGTTTTCGCCAGTACGGATTGAGGTTACCTTCCACATCTCTTCAACCAAACGTTGGCGTTCAATTCGGTGAAGGTCAAAGCGTTGTCCGACTTCAAGTACCCCGGTTGACTCGGAGAGAACGCGTTGTGCAGAGGTGTTCCATGATGGCCATGCATCGAGTTGAGAAAGATTCTGACTCGCTTGAATTGAATCTTTTTCTGCGAGTGAGCGACGCCATACTCCTTGAGGGGCGTCCATGGAAATCCATAGATGCCTCGGACATGAACTTGTGGGACAAAAAACACAGGGTTTCAAATGCTGTAACTGCATCCAATGTTTATGCGCAAAGGTTTGATTCCAATTTTATTGGTCTGCATTCTCATTGCAGCAGTTCTATCACCTACTCTTGGAAAAAGCCACTCGATGCTTCATGCTGAATCAAATCCTTTACCCTCTGATGGAAACAATTCGACATCGTTGGGATGGGTCACAAATTTTGGAGGCGGTTTGATGGATTATGTCACTCAGAGCATCATGTATCCTGACGGCCGTGTGGCCACCGCAGGTTGGTTTCAAGGCAACATCCAATTCGATGATATTGTCGATCCTGTAGGAGCCAATGGGGGTTCAAATGACATCGATTTCTTCCTTGGCTGGACTGAACCAAACGGCACATGGATTACTGCACTGAGTGCAGGCTCGATATCGACAGACTCGATAGAAACCATTGCCCTCATGCCCGACGGGGATTTGATTGTTGCAGGCACGTATTGCATCAACAGTATCGACATAGAATGCGAGCTTGCTCTGGGTGATTTAACGCCGCTGGAGAAAGAGTCGTTCCGAGATGAGGGGAATGCGTTTGTAGCACGAATCGACTCTTCAGGAGAATGGTTATGGGCCAGTCAAATCCAAAACCAAAACGAAATATTCGTTGTCGATATGCTCATTACCCCTGACAATAATATTCACGTGTCAATTGTATTCGAAGGAGATATTCGTTTAGAGCAAACGACCATCGAAGCCTCGACCGATCAATCGCTCATGGTCATTACATTCTCCGAGAATGGAGATGCTCTTCGACATGTCAAAACAGACACCATAGGTGGCATTGAGTCAATTGGTTCACTCTGTATGGACGGTCTAGAAGCCACTTATGTCGCTGTTTCTTTTACCGGTGAGTTAATTGTCAATGAGACTGTTCTCATATCAAAAGGTATGACTGACTTGGCCGTAGCCCGGTATTCTGAATTCGGATGGGACTGGGCTATTTCTGCAGGAGGGCCTGGGGAAGACCGAGTATGGGACTGTGATGGTTTGAGCTCCTCTGGAATAGAAATCGTGGGTGAGTTCAATGGTAATGCTTCATTTGATCCTCTGTACACTGAACAATCAGACGGAACTGACTTGTTTGTGGCGGAAGTTTCGCAGTCTGGCGGATGGGTGGACATTGTAGCAGAAGGCGGTATAGGAATTGACCGAGCCACTGGAATTGCTCACAATGAGCAAGGAGCGACATTTGTCACTGGGGTGATTTCGAGTGACATTACCATCGGAGGGGATACACTTGTCGATATTGACGGATACAACGATGAAAATCATTTCGACATATTCCTCGCAGAATTACTTGACAACAATACTTGGGAATGGGCAATATCAGCTGGTGGCAGCGGTCACGACGAGCCGACTGCTCTCGAAGTGGCCACCGACGGCTCACCTTTCGTTTCTTACATTTTCAACGGTGACATTTCCATTGCGTCACACAATTCTTCAGCCTTGGGCTCGTTTGATGTCGGTATTTGGCTCTACCAAACCGACAGGGATGACGATGGAATACTTGACGGAGAAGACAATTGCCCTCGGGTTTCAAACGGTGCACAGACAAACTACGATGGTGATTTAGAAGGAGACGCCTGCGACATCGATGATGACAATGACGGCGTTTCCGATGCTTTAGATGACTGCTCACTTGGAGAGAGATATTGGTTCTCGGAAGAGTCTACAGACCACGACGGTGATGGATGCAGAGATGCTACCGAGGATTTCGACGACGATGAAGACACCATCTTCGATTACAACGACCTGTGCCCCCTTGGCCCAGTAGGTTGGAAATCGACTCCTGAAGAGGATGCTGAAGGAGATGGATGTGCTGACATCGATACCGATGGCGACGATTGGGTCGACCAGATGGACAACTGTCCTTTCCTGTCAAATCCGATGCAAGCGGACCTCGATGAAGACAACATCGGAGACGGATGTGACATTGATGAAGACGGTGACAAAATTGCGAACCCAACGGATAACTGCCCACGTGATTCCCCAATTTGGACCTCAACTCAAGTGAACGACCATGACCAAGACGGTTGTCATGATTCGATAACGGATTTTGATGATGATGAGGACGGCATATTGGATGCTAATGACGCATGTCCTCAAGGTGAAATACGCTGGGCGAACACTGCCTCTATCGATGATTACGATGGTGACGGATGCCGTGACGTCAGCGAAGATGATGACGATGACGGGGATGGAATCAACGATGCAATCGATAACTGCCAAAAAGGAATTTTAGGAATTGCTGCAGTTGGACAAGATGTCGATGGTGACGGATGCATTGACAGTGCGGAAGATGACGATGACGATGAAGATGGGGTTCTCGATGTCAATGATTTGTGTAAACGAACGGTGGCAGGTCAGCAAGTAGGCATTACAGGCTGCAGTCAATACCAACTGGATGACGATTTAGATGGCATTCCGAACGCGATTGACCTTTGTCAAAACACCGAACCTGGACTTCTAGTGGACCTCGCAGGCTGCAAGGTTGAGATCAGCGGTACAAATGACGATGATGCTTCATCAAAGAATGATTTTTCTCTCTCTACCGGATTGTATGCCCTAGCGATAATTTTTGTTGTCGGAGCGGTTTATGTCACTTTCTTCAACAACCCCAATTCTGCAAGCTCATCGAAGAAATACACAGCTACTGAACCTTTGAAGAAATCGAGTAATCCCACCGCCGCTCACGAAGACACTGTTTCTCAAGAAGAGTGAGGCCGCTGCACCAAACTTTCAAAGGCATTTAGACTAAGCACGCGTTATGCCCTCATATAAGCGTTCAATTCTGTGTCTCGCAGTGCTCTTGTTACTCGCAGCTGCACCTGCCATCGAAGGAAGTTCTTCTGGTAAGCACAACCAAGCCTCTGCAGGATGTTCCTGCCACTACAATGCTGGTGGGATTACGGCAACTAACGACTTCCCGACTTCGTACAACGCTGGACAGGTGTACAACATCAACATCGGTCACACCGGCGGAACTCAAGCGTTTGTTGGGGGCTTCAATGTCATGGTTGACAAAGGAACGCTTCAGAACGCAGGATCTGGAGTTCAAATCCAAAGTGGAAACAGTGCAACTCACACCAGTTCCGGTCAACTGGGATGGACTTTTGACTGGCAAGCACCTGTTGGTGGAAGCGGTACTGTAAGCGTCAACATAGCCGTGCTTCAAGGAAATGGAGACAGCCAAAATTCAGGTGATGCATGGGGTACGGACAGCGTCTCAATCACCGAGATCGTTGTTCAAAACACTCCACCTGCAGCCTCGAATGCATACGTGAGCATCGCACCGGGAGCCAGTTCAGTCTTGCAAGCTTACCATGATCAGGAACTCTTTGCTAACTACGATTATTCCGATGCTGATAGTGATGCTGAATCGAACTCGCAAATACGATGGACGAAAGATGGTAGTGTTGTTTCACAACGAAACGATTACGCAAATGTGCCCCAATCCTACACAACCGTTGGTGAAGTTTGGACGATGACGGTTACTCCAAGCGACGGAACAGATTTTGGTACAGCGGTATCCTCATCAAATTCAGTTGAAATTATTGATTATGATTCGGATAACGACGGCTACGGCGACCAGAGCGACGCTTTCCCTAACGACCCAAGTGAGCACCTCGACAGCGATGGCGACGGCGTTGGTGACAACAGTGATGCATTCCCGAACGATGCTACTGAAACAATCGATACCGACATGGACGGTGTTGGAGATAACAGCGATTGGGCCCCAAATGATCCCAGCGAATCTGCAGATTCAGACGGAGACGGCGTGGGTGACAACACGGATGCATTCCCACAAGATGCAAGTGAAACAGTCGACACAGACAGTGATGGCGTTGGTGATAACGCTGATGCGTTTCCGAACGATGCCAGCGAATCGAGCGATTTAGACGGAGATGGTGTTGGAGATTCCGCAGATGTATTCCCGAACGATGCCACCGAATCGTCTGATGCTGACAGCGACGGTGTAGGCGACAACTCGGATGTATTCCCAATAGATGCAAGCGAATCTGCAGATACAGATAACGATGGAGTTGGAGATAACGCTGATGCGTTCCCGAACGATGCGACTGAGACACTCGATACCGACATGGACGGCGTGGGAGACAATGCAGACGTATTCCCGAACGATGCGACTGAGACACTCGACACGGACATGGACGGCATGGGAGACAATGCTGATGCATTCCCGAACGATGCGAATGAAACGCTTGATACCGACATGGATGGCATGGGCGACAATGCTGATGCATTCCCGAACGATGCGAATGAAACGCTTGATACCGACATGGATGGCATGGGTGATAATGCTGATGCATTCCCGAACGATGCGAATGAAACGCTTGATACCGACATGGATGGCATGGGCGATAACGCTGATGCTTTCCCTGATGATGCAACTGAAACACTTGATGACGACGGTGATGGTGTTGGAAACAACGCTGATGTGTTTCCCAACGATGCAACTGAATCTGCAGATACAGATGCTGACGGCGTAGGTAACAATGCTGATGCTTTCCCTGATGATGCAACTGAAACGCTTGATACGGATGGAGACGGCGTGGGAGACAACGCTCAACTCGCTGCTGAAAACCTCGCTGCCGAAGAAGAAGCGGCACAAAAGCAGATGTTCACAATCATCGCTGTTGTTGCAGTACTCATCATTGGCGTTGTAGGTGCTGTTCTGTTCATGCGCAGCCGAGGAAATGATTTGACGGAAGAGGTCGTGAAGGATTTCACTTCTCTTTCTGTTCAACCGCACGTTACACCTATCGAGCAAACCCTCCAACAACCCGTTGCCCAACAACCGGTGGCAGCTGCTGAGCCTGTTGTTCTTCGACAATGGACGGATGAAGCAGGCTACACCTGGCGCCAGATGGATGATGGATCCAACTACTGGTGGACCGGAAGCGAATGGAAGCGCAGTTAATCAAGCGTAAACAATCGCAGGTGCCAGCGGCATTGAGCCGCCTGCTCGTCCTGTTTGGTCCTCAGCAGATTCGCCAAGCACAACTTGAATCGATTCAATGCCGAGTTCTTGCGCGATAAAGGCTGAACCGTTTGTAAGAGCAATCACTTCATCCAGTGAACCGCGTAGGAGTGCTCTTGAGGCATCGTCCCACTTGAAAACTTGCGGCAACATCTTCTTGCCCCAATATCCAATGATTTCGCCTTTACGTTCTCCCTGGGCGATTTCCATTTGAGAAAGATGGCCGACAAAATTCTTGACGCTGCCACCCTGTTCAATGAAGTCGAGTGCCTCTACCGCCATAATTCGTTTCCATGGAGGTGAAACAACGATTGTAGCAGATTGGGCAGGGCCATCGAGGTGGCGTTCTGCAACATCCTTGATTCGTCGAGCAGAGTCAAGAACGCTACGGAGCACAGTTTCATTGTCGAGCGCAGATTGTTCTTCATCTGACATCTTCGGCAAGTGTTCGAATTCGGAACCACTGACCAATCCATCCATACCAATTTGTTGCCACCATTCTTCAGCAAGGTGGGGGGTTGAAACAGAAACCAGATGAGTCCATGACTTGAGAATTTGAACACCGAGTTCAGCGTTCTCTCCGCCACGGCGAGTATACCAGTTGATGTCTTTGATGAGATCGTAATGAGAAATCTCAACAGCGCGTCGCAAATCAAAAACATCCATTGCTTGCTGGAATTCAGCGCATCTTTGTTTGAGCCGAGCCAGCATCCATGTATCCATTGATGAAGGCGATTTACCCCAGCCAAGTAATTTATCGGGCATCGAAGCCATTTGAATCATCACTCGATGATTTGAGGCAATGGCCAAATCAGACCAATCCATACCTGCGGTTGGGTTTGCAGCGAACAAGATGAACAAACGTACGGTGTCTGCACCGTACTGTTCAATCATCAGTCCGGGAGATACCGTATTTCCGAGAGACTTACTCATTTTGGCGGAACGCTCCGAAAGTTCGCTACCGCAATGAGGGCAGGGCGAGCCGGAATGTGCCACTGAGAGTGTAAGCTGGCATGAATCGCACCACGGTGCTGGCGAGTTCACCATACCTTGGCAAAGCAATTCCTTAAACGGCTCATCAATGGAATGAAGGCCTAGGTCTCGAAGAGCCTTTGTGTAAAAGCGAGCATAAATCAAATGCATCTGCGCATGTTCAATACCACCACAGTAGAAATCCACATTCATGAAGTGGTTTGCGACATCAGCATCGAAACACTTCTCATCGTTGAGGGCATCCGTAAACCGCATGAAGTACCATGAAGAATCGACGAAAGTGTCCATTGTGTCGGTTTCTCGACGCGCCGCCTTACCACAATCCGGACAATCAACATTCAGGAATGCCTCAGAGGTTTCGAGGGGATTTCCTTGGCCGAAAGCGACATCGGTTGGTAATTCGACAGGCAAGTCCTGTTCAGGAACGGCAACAACGCCGCAATCTTCACAGTGAATCATTGGAATTGGAGTGCCCCAATACCGTTGTCGAGAAATAAGCCAAGGGCGTATTTTCCAATTAATGGTCTCCTTGCCTGAACCTTTGATTTCCAAAGCATTGGTTACGGCTTTCATGGCTTCTTCACCGTACAATCCGTCAAAGCCTTCGAGAGGAGAGTTGACCATCCATCCATGGGCTGTTTCAGCAGAATCTAGAGGTGCATCCGCATCACCTCCTTCATCCATAACAAGAACTCGTCGAATCGGGATGTCAAACGCCTTTGCGAAATCGAAATCACGCTCATCATGACCTGGCACGGCCATAACTGCACCGGTACCGTATGAGGCGATGACAAAGTTTCCAATCCAAATTGGAATCCGTTCTCCGGTAAGAGGGTGAAGAGCAAAGCATCCAGAAGGTACACCTTTCTTCTTCTTCATGTTACGAATTCGGTCAAACTCTGCCATCACCGAGACTTCATCGTAGAGGTCTTGCCATGCAGATTCGTATTCAGTACCCTTGACCAATTGTTCAGCCATCGGGTGTTCAGGAGCAAGTGTGACGAATGTTACGCCAAACAAAGTATCTGGCCGTGTGGTAAAGACTTCGATGTTCATGTCTTTGCCTTCGACTTCAAAGGTAATTTCAGCGCCTTCAGATCGTCCAAGCCAATCTCTTTGCAAGGATTTTACGTTCTCAGGGAATGCGATTGTATCCAACCCGTCAACAAGTTCTTGCGCATATTTATTGATATCGAGGAACCATTGTTCCATTTCTTTCTGTACAACTGGACCGTTGCATCGCCAACATCTTCCTGCTTTGACCTGCTCGTTCGCCAAAACAGTTTCACATTGTTCACACCAATTGACAGGCGCATATTCTTGGTAGGCTAGACCCTGTTCGTAAAATTTGGTGAAATAGTATTGGTTCCATTTGTAATAGCGAGGATCGTGACTCTTGAGTTGACGTTTCCAATCGTAAGAGAAACCCATGCGCTTGATTTGTTGAGTAATCGAAGCCATGTTGCGCTCTGTGATATCATACGGGTGACCGCCTTCGTCCATTGCCGCGTTTTCAGCAGGCATTCCAAAGGAGTCAAAACCAATCGGGTAGAGAACATCAAAGCCCATCATTCGCTTGTAGCGAGCAACTGCGTCTCCAATCGAATAGTTCCGAACGTGCCCCATGTGCATTTTTCCGGAGGGATAAGGATACATTTCAAGACAGTAGAATTTGGGTCGGTCTTCACGAATCCCGCATTCAAAGATTTGGGCTTCGTCCCATTTTCTTTGCCATGCTACTTCATCAACGGGACTGTATTCTTTGGCCATTTTGACACCAACCGTCTTGCGAGACAACCCTCCGTATCAACCATTTGACTTGAATGCCACTCTTCATGAGGGTGGGATTTATCGGGTAAGTATGGCCAAGACAATCACCGTTCGTGTACCGGTTCGTATTGACCTGGCTGGAGGTTGGACGGATGTCCCTACCTATTGCAAGGATCACATTGGAGAAGTGGTGAACCTGGCAATCAATCGATACATTACCGCCGAAATGCACATCGACGATGAGCGACGTATCTCAGTTCGCTATTCTTCGGATGTCCCAATCGGCTCTGGCCTTGGTACTTCGGCAGCGATGAATGTAGCATTCCTTTCAGCCATTGCCGGTGACGGAAAATCGCCCGATGAAATTGCCGAATTGGCATTCCAGTTTGAAGCACTGCTCGGTAATACTGGAGGGCGTCAAGACCAGTGGGCAAGCGCCTTCGGTGGATTTCAACACTTGCGATTTGTAGGTGATAAAGTGATTTCAAAGCAACTCAACCCATCATCAAAATTCATTGAAGACCTTGAACGAAATCTTCTCCTTTTCGACAGCGGAATAACGCATGTGTCCGGCGACCTACACGATTCAGTTTGGCAACGTTACGCCAACGGAGACAAAGATATTCCCGAAGCTCTACGACGAATTCGACACATGGCTCAGGAAATGGTTGTAGCTATTGAGTCCGAAAACATCCCCGGGGTCGGCATAAGTTTGTTCAGAACCACCAAAAGCGTGGATCTGCTGGACAAAGCGTTTGATGAACCGTTTCGAAGAGTGCTCAAACCACTCTGGGGCGACTACATCTTTGGTTGGAAAGCAATGGGTGCAGGAGCTGGCGGTGTTGTTGGCGTTATGCTGGAAGACGAAGGTTGCCGCAGCGAAGTAATGGCCGTTGCAGAAAAAAACGGTTGGAAGCACATCGACTGGGCTGTTGAGCAGCAAGGCATTCAGCGAACAGTCAATCTTCACGAGTGAAGTCTGTGTTCGTTTCGAGCAAGAAAATAGCCTCACGAGTGAGTTTGTAACGGTTTTTGAGACCCATTTTCCTCTTCTCGACCAAACCAAATTTCTGCAGCGTTCGTAAGTGATGAGAGACCAGTTGTTGGCTCTTCTCCAGTCTGCCTGCAAGTTCAGCCTGAGTTGGGAATTCTCCAAGTGGCCCATCATGATCCAACAATGAGAGAATCTTACCTTGAAGGCTGTTCGGGTCAGGAGACAATGGAGGCACTGGCAAATCGTCTTCATTCATGCCCGGATAGAGTGAATTGGTAAGCGGGTAGTAACGAACCAGGCGACCGTCTTTTCTTCTCCAAATACCCTCTTCAGATTCAAGGATTCTCAAATGGTGTGTAATCTGTCCGTTGCTCATATCCAAGGCAGCCATGAGCGCTCGAAAATGGCATCCTGGGTTTGCGGTGAGGTATCCCATCAATCTACCACGTTGATATCGGCCATCGCTTGTTTCATGCGTCCGACCAATCAAACCGAGGAACCACAGCCCTGCTGCGGTTGAAGGAATACGCAGAGATTCGTTACTGAGGAGAGCCGCAAACAGCATTGAAAGGAGAGAGCCGGAGGCAACCACGACGATTACCGATGGAACGATGATTGCTGCTGGTTCATCAACGACCACATCGTCTGATTCCACAACCGATTGTTCAACAACTTCTTCAGTTTCTTGGAGTGGAGTTTCCGACTCAAGAGTTCTTACTTGCACGGATGGTGCTTGGAACAATTCACATGCAGGGTGCGCTGGTGCAGTGGCGACTTCGTAAGTTCCACTCCAGCCTTGATGTGGGACCCAAGGTCCAAGAAGAGCACTTGAAAGAAGAAGTTGACCTTCCTCTGAGGATTCAAGCATCCAACAGGTTCCAAGTTCTGTTTGCAATCCAGACCAAGTTCCGCTTACGAGGCGCGATTCTTCCACGACAACGGCTTCAACGGTTTGTTCAACCGTCGAAACATCTCCTTCAATTGGCCATTGAAGCGCGAACCCGGCTCGGACAAGTTCAGAAGTTTGGAACGTCAAAATCATTTGGTATTGACCATCGTCAAGCGGCTGAGCGGAGTCATCCATCATTTGGACCATGCCGGCTTGCAAGACGAGTGGTTCAACATCTTCACCGTATGGGAGAACAAAGTGCCGGCCTTCAAGTGAATTGCACATGAGGATTTGTTCACTGACTTCTGTGATTGTCGAGAGATCAATAATGGTGACAATGAGCGAGCATGAGTCAATCCAGCGAAGGTCGGCATTGGCACTCATAGCTTCAAGCGTCAAATTCAGGTTAAAACCTGAAGAAACCGGTGTCAATTCCGGATAAATCTCAAACTGTGACGAAGTTCCACAGTCCGAAGAAGAATATCTTTGGTATTCAATAGTGTGATGGACTGCAAGATGGAATTCTGGAATCTCTGCGACCAGTGAATACTTCCCAGTTGGAACTTCGCAGCCTTGTAAATCTGTGAAGGTCCAGTCAGGCAATGTAAACTGTAATTGGCCGTCTTTTTCGATTGCATAGTCGAGTTCAAGCGCGTTGCAGTTCTTGAGAAGCCGGCTATCAAACACCACTTCGTTGAGATCGTTTACCACCCACATCTCAGCACGGCAGGAGTCGGTGAAGTGTAATTCAAGCGTTTCATCACCGGTGTTTTCAATTTGAACGATGGAAGAGAAGATATCTTGGCCGCTGTATCGGTAATCAGCTGAAGCGGTTGGTAGAAGTTGTACTTCAGTATGTGATTGAGTGGAAGTGTCGATTGGTTCGCTATCATCAAGCGTAAATGTTGTCGTTACAAGCAAAGCCTGCGAAGGTAAACTTGCTTGAATCGTGTTCAAACCTTGCTGTAGAGTTGAGTCTTGGAGGAGTACATGTCCGAGGAGAACCTGTTCGTAGGGTTCCAAGTCGAGGGCCGAATCAAAGCAAGGCATAGCGAGGGTGGAGACGCCGTTAATATTGAGGTCTACAAAGCAATCATCGACTTGAGGAAGAATGGATACTTCCGAAGTCGGGTTTCGAAGAAGAACACCTAGCATTACTTCTTCATCGTGTTGTAACGATGAAAGGCGGCTGTTGAGTTCCAGAACGATTTCCAAATCTGCAGACACATCAACAGAAGTCTGAAGGTAAATTTCTTGCGATGCAACCGCTTCTGTTGCCGAGTGGAAGGCTTGCACGGTGTATGTGCCAGGGTCTACAAACGACCCGTCTTCAAGTCGCAAATCCCAATTGAGGGCGGAAAAAGGATGTTCATCGCCGCTGTCAAGGTCAAGGGTTTGAGACTGGCCACGGCAAAGTGATGATTCATCAACGAGTAAAATCCCGTTTGAATCAACAACTTGCAGGGATACGCCACAGGATGGGTCGTTGTCAATCGATGCATCAACGCCGTTGTTGACAAAGAACGGAATCATGTTGACCGTATCGCCTTCGATGTACCAATCCCTCTGAAGTGCAGATTGGTCCTCAAGCATCAAGACGATATTGGTGTTTTCATCGGCGGAAGCATACGGCAGACTGGCAAGCAAAAGCAACGCGAGGACTGCTACAGTGCAACGCGTACCGCCGGCCATGATGAACAATCACGGTCATTACTTGAAAGGTAAGCGGTGCAATTGATGTGTAACAAAAACTGCAATCACAACTTGTTCAAGTCAAGCATGGTCGGTACAGCGCCTTCTTGGGCGGCTTGCTGTTGCATTTCGTATTGCTTCCATTCAGGTACGGCCGCTGCCTCAGTCCAACCTAGTGCTCGAGCTTCGTCGAGTTGTCCGGCAGCCACGTAATGGTCAATCCAAGCAAGGCGTCGTTCCTCTTCTTCTGAGAAAGCAAGATCCATCTTCACTTCTTGAGCGCGCTCAGCAGATGCTTTGCGCTTCGAGGATGCCTTTGCAATCTGAGCCACAAAGATAAGTCCCAAAAGCAAGACAATCAATCCACTCAATGCCATGAAGGTCGGTGAATCCGTAGAAAATCCAAGCGTAGAACCGCCGCCATCATCTGTTTTTAGATTCGGATCGCTGGTAATTGCGCAGGTCACGGCATTCGGGCCCGTCAAGACGCCGTTGGTTATTGCAGGATCCCACGGACAGATGTCGTTGCTGTCTGCCCTACCGTCACCATCGCTGTCAGGGCAACCGTAGCCTTCGCTTTCTGAAAACGGCACTGAAGTTCCGAATTCCTTGCGACATTCATCCGGTTGGAAAGCGGTTTCAGGGCCGAATGGGCCGTCTTCGCCGTCCGGGTCAAACACACTGTTATCGCCGTATCCGTCACCATCGAAATCGTTCCATTGCGAAGGTTGGAATGGGAAAGCATCCGGTTGATAGAAACTGGTCTGGTTATCGCCCCAGCCGTCGCCATCCATATCGGACCATTGGTCTGCGATGGTAGGGAAGGCGTCACCGGTTTGGTTGCGGATGGTGTACGTTTGGCCAGGATTGTCAAGGTCGTCGATTGTTTCATTGAAGTAATCGTAATTGTCACCCCAGCCATCGCCGTCCGTGTCTTTCCATTGCAGTGTATCGTAAGGGAAAACATCGTCTACATCTGCCCAACCATCAAAATCAGCATCTGGGCATCCATGTCGATTGTTTTCATACGATTTACCGTAGACATCTACGCAATCATCGCCACTTGGAACAGCGGTATTATCTCCCCAGCCATCGCCATCAGCGTCTGCCCACTGGAACGGATCGGTAGGGAATACATCGACTGGGTCAACAAAGCCGTCTTGGTCAGTATCTGTGCACCCACGAGTGGTTGGGTCAAGGGAGTTACCAGATACAGTAGGACAAACATCGGAATTCCCTTCAGAAACTCCATCGCCATCGGCATCAACGAAATTGTCTCCAAATCCGTCGCCATCGGTATCGTCCCATTGGGTGCCATCGTTCGGGAAAGCATCGCCGTTGAAACCGCCGGGATTGTCACCATAGCCGTCGTTATCTGCATCAACCCACTGGGATGAATCATCAGGGAAAGCGTCTGGATTTGTGCCGTTTGGATTGTCGCCACGGTTGTCTCCATCGCGGTCAGCCCATTGTGTGCCATCGTTCGGGAACGGGTCGCCAGCATTCGAATAACCGTCATCGTCCCAATCGGCACAACCAATTCGGTCTATGCTTGAGGTACCGGCTTGGTTTGGACATTCGTCAGCGTTGTTACCGGACTGGTTGCTGCCAAATCCATCGTTGTCCTCATCACACCATTGGGTTGGGTCATCAGGGAAAGCATCAGCGCCGTAGCAATCGGTTGTTGCTGGCCATCCAGCATCAGGGTCGGACCAGCCGTCGCCGTCGGTGTCAGGACAGCCTAAGCGGTCAAGTTGAGAGTCGCCCCAAAGCGACGGGCATCCATCTGCTCGGTCGCTCATTTGTTCATCTCCGACCCAGTCTCCGTCGGTATCAGCCCACTGGGTTCGGTCGAGCGGGAAAGTGTCGATGTTGTTGGCAACAGAAACAAGCAGACCTGGCCAGTTCTCTCCTCGGAAATTATTCCATGAGGCGTTGACGTAATTGTCGCCATAGCCATCGCCATCGGTGTCATTCCATTGCGTCACATCGTTCGGGAAAGCATCGCCAGATTGGTTCATGTGGAGTTGTGCTCCGTTCAAATCGAAGTAGTAATTGTCACCGTAACCATCGCTGTCTGAATCAGCCCATTGGAGGGGGTCAGCAGGGTATTCATCGCCATCATCCGACCAGCCATCACCGTCTGCGTCTGGACAGCCAAAGCGGTCTTGAGTAGAAGTACCTGCAACCGCCACACAAGCATCGGGCTCGAATGCTGGTGCTGGATTATCTCCATAGCCGTCGTTATCTGAATCGTCCCATTGGGTGCCTTCGCTTGGGAAAGCATCGACGACGCCATCGCCTTGGTCGGTGGTGTTGTAGCCGTCGTTGTCTTCGTCGAGGTCAGCGTACCAGAAGTACAAGCCTTCATCGCCTCGTCCGTGTGCAGTGACAATGTGTGTACTGTCAGGACTCCATGCAATGCCGTTCATCTGACCACAACCGTCGTTACCGCCGCAGCCTCCAGGCCTTGGACCATTGAATCTGTCGATTTCCACGCCGGAATCTGAATCATACACGACACCTGAGTTCGCATCACCAAGGTACCAATACATTCCGGCAACAACTTGTGAGCTGTCGTATGAAAAGTCCGTTGATGCACAAGATGTCGTTGTTGTTTTCTGCCAAATTAGAGTCCATGAAGAACCAGAGAACTCGTACATATCGAAACTTGCCTGGTTGCCTTCCCACCCACCGCACATAGCGATGTAGTTGCCGTCAGGAGACCAAGCAATGGCGTTGACGTTTGCAGGAGGGCTCGAGACAGAGTATGTGGTCGCACGCGTAGCGATGTCAACAATGTAAAAATCATCGTCAGAGGCCAATGCAATATATTCGCCTCCTGGTGAGAAGGCGGCATCCTCAAATCGATCTTCCGAGTTTGGGTTTAATCCGTTGCCTAATTGGAGGCCGTCGCTCACCTTGATGAGTTTCACTTGACCGTTTGTGCCACCGTTTCCAGAACGCCCAATACTGACTGCAACAAGCGTGCTGTCGGGAGAAAATTCGACATCGTAAACATAGTCGCCGCTTCCAACATCGACGCTTATTGAGCCGTGAACCGATGTGAGGTTGCTGGAATAGTAGATGTCCATGGTGTCGTCATCAAGTCCTGCTGCGACGTACATCCCGTCCGGCGAATAGGATACAGACGTAACTTCGCCGTTGTTCGAGTGCGCAAGTACGGAGCGAATGTTGACATGAGTCGAAGCGTTCCAAATCCGCACGAAACCGTTCTCTGATGCAGTCGTAACGAACTCGCCATCAGGCGAATAATCGACATCCAAATAGTCTTGATTTGATGAAATCGTAAATTCGTTTTGGAAATTTGGATTGTTTGTTGTCCATTTATCGTTGATGTCGGACGTTCCATCACCATCCCTGTCCGGGCAACCGTCTTTATCGATGCTTGATGTTCCATAAGCCCAACGACAGTCATCGACTGAATCATCGAACCCATCACCGTCGGAGTCAGCACCTGCCGCAAGGGGGGCTAATGTCATGAAAAACATCAAGATTGTTAGAAACATAGCCTTGCGGACATAAGTCATACCCTTGCGAAACTTCACCACTAAAAGGCCTTATGGTCTAATTGTGTATTTGGACACACCAAGGCAAAGCATTGAGAAGCGCTACCGTACAGCGGTGAATATGAGCGACGGTTTGCCTAAGGTCAGTGTTGCGGTCCAAGACCGTGTACTGCTGCACCTCGCCGAACACATCGCCCAAAACGACCGATATATCGTCGGAACGGAACTCACTCGCCCCGGCATTGCTCAAGCCTGTGCACAGCATCCGCCGAACGTTAGCAGGACCATGCGTACGCTGCTCCGAGAAGAGATGGTCACTGAACACACGCGCACAATCCGTGGCGAAGACCGACGACAGAAGACTTGGCAATTAACGGATAAAGGCAAATCCTCATCAGAACAACTCACCAAAACTCTCGGTTCAATCAAAGTATTGTTGAGGGATTCGAACGGCGAACTGCTTGAAGTCGAAGCCAGCGAAGCACCGGAGCGCCTCTCTGCAGACATCTCTCTTTTACAGGTGCTTATGCATGCCCAACATGAAGGAGTCCTCACGTATGGAGATATACGGTTCGGTGCCATCAGCAAACGCAG
>ENA-ORDA01000439-ORDA01000439.1-marine-metagenome-genome-assembly--contig:-NODE-439-length-42163-cov-3.595495_pt1 | contig 42163 bp, 31 predicted proteins | sample MGYA00237778_ERZ508506 | MGnify/ENA primary metagenome ERZ508506 (study PRJEB26177, sample SAMN06267891) | marine metagenome | isolation source: Monterey Bay, California, USA | place: Pacific...
AACTTATCATAATGATGGTGGAAACCCCATAATATCTAACGATGTTTTCAACAACTGGTTAATGTTCCCAACACCATGTCCGAGCACGGGGAGCCATATATTCCGGCTTCCGAATCGCCACTAGAACTGACAGGTAGAGTTGTAGTGGTTGGAATTCTACTAGGAATACTAATGACCGCGGCAAATGCATACTTGGGATTGTATGCTGGGATGACTGTTTCTGCAAGTATCCCTGCTGCCGTAATGTCGATGATTATTCTGCGCTCCTTCTTCAAAAATGTGAGTATATTAGAAAATAATGCTGTCCAAACAATGGCCAGTGCAGGTGAATCTTTGGCTGCTGGGATTATCTTCACAGTACCGGCGCTACTTGTCATACCCAATGTTTGGGACGAAATTAAATTGGTGGAGACAACTATTATTGCTCTACTTGGCGGGTTATTGGGGACAATGTTCACTATAGCACTAAGGAGATTATTCATCGTTGAAGAAGCACTTCCTTATCCTGAAGGTGTTGCATGTCGTGAAGTTTTAGTTGCTGGAGAAGAAGGTGGAGAAGGTGCACAAGCAATTATTTATGCTCTAGGAATAGGTGCAATATATGGATTGGTGGTAAAGGGTTTTCAAGCAACGCATCACACTGTTGAAGGTGCATTCTCCTTCCTTGGCACTAGGCTATATGCCGGAATGGATCTGTCGATTGCATTGCTTTCTGTCGGATTTATAGTCGGAATAAGAATAGCTTCATTCATATTCCTAGGAGGAGTAATTGGGTTTGGAATCTTAGTGCCCATGTATGGTTTAATGAATGGTTGGGGGACATCTGGAAACGATGTTGAAAAATTCTTTGCAATATGGGCGGAACAAATTCGATATGTCGGTGTCGGGGCTATGGTAGTTGGTGGCTTATACACCCTATGGTCAATGAGAAAAACTATCATCATTGGCATCACAAAGGCAATTAAGACAAAAGCCTCCGATGACACAGAATTACTGAGAACTGAAATAGATTTGCCAATGAATAAAGTATTCATTTTTTCAGGAATTTTGGTTGTAATTACGATATTATTTTATTGGGCTAAAACAGGTTCATTAATTCTCGCTATGGCTGGAGGTTTGTTCTTGGCTCTAACCGCGTTCTTCTTTGCTGCTGTTGCAGGGTACATTGCTGGAGTAGTAGGTTCATCTAATTCACCAATATCTGGAATGACAATTGCTACGTTACTATTTACGGTGGTTCTTGTACTAATTGTCGGTGATGGATTACTAAACCTTGATACATCTACACTTATGCTAGCAACTATGCTAATTGCTTCGATCGTCGCTTCTTCTGCGGCAATAGCTGGTGATGTAATGCAGGATCTGAAGACTGGACATATGGTTGGTGCCACGCCGCGTATTCAGCAAATCGCTGAGATCATTGGAGTCATTACTGGCGCTCTTGTCATAGGCCCAACGCTAAAGTTACTACACAGTGCATTTGGAATAACACAAACTGCATGCCTTCGAGAAGCAGAAGTTAATGGCCGTGACTGTTCAAATGCACTTCTTGCACCGCAAGCAGAACTTATTGGTGATATTGTCAGGGGTGCATTTGTTGGAGATGTCAATGTTCAAATGATACTTTTGGGTGTCGTGATTGCTATCGTCCTAATATGGCTGAAAATGCCAGTAATGAGCGTAGCAATTGGAATTTATTTGCCACTTGGATTATCTGTCCCAATAATGCTTGGTGGAATTATATCATATTTCACACTCAGAAGTGCCCACATAAGAATAGATGGGGAGATACGTGATGAGCCTTCGAAACGAGCGAAAGAAGCAGCGAAAGAAGTAGAAAATCGGGGTGTACTAATCGGTGCAGGATTTATCGCTGGGGAATCGATACTTGGAGTATTTGTCGCACTTCTAATTGTCACTGACATAAATCTGAACGAAATCTTCAGCACTGGACACCTGAATAATTTCCTATCGTTGGTATTCTTTGGGTGGTTTGTTGCAGTATTCATTTGGTTGGCGACAAGGGCATTACCTAGCGGCGGTAATTTATTGAAAGAATTTATTTTGATTGTCAAAGATAGCGCTTCAAAATTCATACGGATTTTTGTCCCTGGTAGTAAATAATCTGTAGAGAAAAATCTTCTTTACTTACAAAAGCATCAAAGGTCGTCGGCCATGGCCAGTTTTTGAGGGTGTCAAAATGACCATGAGTAATGAGGAAGTAGAAGAATTCGCACGTAAATGCAGAGTTGAAATCGTTAAGATGGTACATAGAGCCCAAGCAGGACATCCTGGTGGCTCACTTTCAGAAATTGATTTGATTTCAGCATTGTATGCCACTAGAATGCGTGTCAAGCCTAATGAACCAAAGTGGGAAGATAGAGATAGGTTCATTCTTTCAAAGGGTCACGCTTCCCCTGGAATGTATGCTGTGTTAGCAGAGATGGGATTCATATCTCATGCAGACCTCGAATCATACAGAGTTCTTGGCGGTGTATGTCAAGGTCATGTCGACATGAAATGGTGCCCAGGAGTAGACTTCTCAGCAGGTTCACTTGGAATGGGATTGTCTTTCGGAATGGGGTGTGCTGTAGCAGCAAATTTGGAAAATAGCGACCGTAGAATATTTGTCATGTTAGGAGATGGAGAAATTCAAGAAGGTAGCGTATGGGAGGCTGCAATGGCAGCAAGACATCACGAATTAGGTAATCTTAAGGTCATACTTGACAGAAATCGAATTCAAAATGATGATTTTTGTGAAGTTCAAATGAGAATGTTCGATATACCAGCCAAGTGGAAATCTTTTGGCTGGGCAGTTAAGGAGATCGATGGACATAATATGGAAGAAATTTCTGAGGGATTAGATTTCCTAGAACAAACCAATGATGGTCCTGCGATTTTAATTGCTCACACTATCAAAGGCGCTGGAATTTCTTACATGGAAAACAATCCTTCATTCCATGGTGCAGCACCTAATGATGAACAATTCCATCAAGCCATGATTGAACTTGGGGAGGTGGAAGCATGAGTAGAATGGCAGCAACACGAGATGGCTATGGCCAGGCATTATTGGATTTGGCAAGTAATCCTAAAGTTGTAGTATTGGAAGCAGATTTAGGAAAGTCGACAAAGTCACTTCACTTTAGAAAACAATATCCAGATAGAACTGTTTCATGTGGAATTGGAGAACAAAATATGCTTCTTGTTGGAGCAGGATTAGCTTCTTCTGGCTACATCCCATTTGCCAGTACATTCGCAATATTTACTGAAAGAGCATTTGAGCAAATGAGAAATGGTGTTGCAAGACCAAATTTAGCAGTTCACCTATGTGGAAGCCATGGTGGTACTCACACCGGGACAGATGGTTCGTCTGCTCAATCAATTGAAGATTTAGCGATATTCCGTACATTGCCGAATGTCGTTGTCATGCATCCTTGTGATGATGTCAGTACACGAGCATTAACAATGCAACTTCCAGAACTTGGAAAACCATCTTACATGCGAACTGCTAGAAATAAGACCCCAGTAATGTACGACGGTAAGGAAAATGAAATTAAAATTGGCAAAGGTATGGTTCTTCGTGAAGGAAATGACGCAGTAATTATTGCATGTGGAGTAATGGTCTCTGAATCATTGAAGGCTGCAGAATCTCTAGCAGAAAAGGGAGTTTCAGTCACAGTTGTAGATATGCACACACTCAAACCGCTTGACACAGACTTGATCAAGTCACTTGTCGAAAATTGTGGCGTAGTAGTTACCGCTGAAGACCACAATGTAATTGGTGGACTTGGCGGAGCTGTTGCAGAATATTTGTCATCTAATTGCCCTGCACCACTCGAAATGGTGGGCGTCAAGGATAGATTTGGAGAGTCAGGCCAATCAGATGAAATGCTAGATTTACTTGAAATCTCCAGTCCTTATATTGAAGATGCTGTAAAGAGAGCAATTAATCGAAAATGATGAAAAGGATTACTGAGAGTAGTGAGTATGCAGGAAACTCGAAAAGCATATTTTTTGTTTGTTTTGATTTTTTGCTCGCTATTCATTTTCGCCCCTAGCACATCTGCGGTGGAAAACGAAACCAACATAGAACCAATCTGCAATGCAGATAGAAATCAAACTTGGAGTGTTGGATTAATTTATTGCAATTCCAATACTAGCCTTGGATACACTCTTTTCTCTCCAATTTCATCAACTACAACCTATCTGATTGACCAACATGGGAGAGAAATGCATAGTTGGGATTCTGCAAGTGGTTTACGGCCCGGTTTATCGGCATATATTTTGGATGATGGAGACCTACTTAGAACTGGTAATTTAGGAAATAATCAACCTGGAGACTTCTCAGCAGGAGGTGCTTCGGGACATATTGAAAGAATCTCCTGGGATGGTCAACTTGAGTGGTCTTGGAGTTATTCATCTAGAGATTACAGGAGTCATCATGACATTGAGCCTATGCCAAATGGAAATATTTTGCTGATTGCTTGGGAAGAGTTCAATGAACAAGAGGTGGCTCAAGCAGGACGGAATTCAGAAGGTGAAAATTCAAACAAGGCAGTTACTTCTACAACTCTGTGGCCAGATTTGGTACTTGAAATCAAGCCTGTTGGGACACAAGACGTAGAAATTGTTTGGGAATGGCACGCTTGGGACCATTTAATCCAAGATTTTGATTCATCAAAGGATAACTATGGAGATGTTAGCCAGCACCCTGAACTATTAGACCTAAATTTCAATGATGCAACCAGTGGTGCATCTGGCGGTCGCGATTGGATGCATTGTAATGGCATTGATTATAATTTCGAACTAGACCAAATCGCTCTGTCATGTAAAAATATGAATGAAATATACATTATTGACCACAGTACTACAACATTGGAAGCGTCTGGCCATAGTGGCGGAAATAGTGGCATAGGTGGAGATATACTCTACAGATGGGGTAATCCTGAAGCATATCGTGCGGGCACAAATAGTGATCAACAATTATTTGGTCAACATGATGTTCAATGGATTGAAAGTGATAGACCTCATGCTGGAGAACTCATTGTATTTAATAATGGAAATGGAAGAAATACATTATACTCTAGCGTTGATATTATTGCACCTCCAGAAAATAATGGAACTTATATCAAAAATGCGGGTGAACCTTTTGGACCATCCAACACAAGTTGGAGTTGGGATATAGGCACAGATATGTATGCACCATCCATTTCGGGTGTAGAGCGACTTCCTAATGGTAATACTTTGATCACTTATGGAACTCAAGGTACATTCATCGAAGTCGACATTGAAGGGGATATTGTTTGGAAATATATCAGCCCAATAAATTCTGGAGATGTTCTCACCCAAGGTGATTCAATATTTGCGAATAACGGAAACAAAGTGTTCAAAGTTAGAAGATATGATATGAACCATGATGCTTTTAGAGATAAAATATTGACTCCTGGTGACTATATTGAGACATGGTCTGACCTATGTCAAGATGAGGAATCTATTCCTTGGGATAAAGACGGGGATGGATGCCTAGATGATACTGACCTTGACACTATAACAGATAATTTAGACCTATGTGATGGTTTTGACGACCTCATAGATCTGGATAAAGATATGATTCCTGATGGCTGTGATAGTTTAATTGACTCAGATGATGATGGAGTTTCCGATGAAATTGACTTGTGTGAAGGCTATGATGACAATGTTGATCTTGACAATGATTCTATTCCTGACAATTGTGACCAATTAGTCGACTCGGATAATGATAGCATCGCAGATGATGATGACTTGTGTAATGGATATGATGATTCTGTCGATGTGGATAACGATTCCATTCCAGATGGTTGTGATGATTTAGTTGATTCGGATTTTGATGGTGTTGCTGATGAGATTGACTTATGTCCAAATAGCCTGATACATTTTAGCGAAGAGGTAGTTGATAGTAACGGCTGTAGCAATTATCAGATTGATACTGATATGGATGGTACCAGTGACGCCGAAGACATATGCCCTGGTGGCAATGATTCGATTGATTTAGATTTGGATTCAATTCCTGATTATTGTGATGAATCTGTTGAAAGTTATAATGACGAAAACAATGCTAGTATCACAAATGATGATTCAGAAAGAGAACCTGTGGAATCTGGTACTGATTACTCTACAACTGATTACCTGTATATCGCCTCTATTGTTTTTATAATCGCAGGTTCGATAATTTTCCTTTACAATAAAAGGAAATAATCAATTTATGCGGATAATTCAAAGAGTGCCTTCTATTCCACAAGAATATGGAGTTCTTCTTGGATACTGCTGATGTAGATGAAATACGTGAAATTGCTGCTTGGGGAATATTAGACGGGGTAACTACTAATCCCTCTCTGATAAAGAAAAGTGGTCGTGATTTTAAGCAAGTGGTAGGAGAAATTGCTTCTATTTGTGATGGTCCTATTTCCGCTGAGGTAACCGCTCTAGATACTGCTGGAATGATTGAACAAGCACTGGTTTTGAAGGCTGAACTTCCAGAGAACGTCATCATCAAAATACCTTGTACTCCAGAAGGCCTAGCGGCAACTAAAGCACTAACTGACAAAGGTATCAAAACTAATGTCACGCTCATATTCTCTTCTTCTCAAGCATTGATGGCTGCTAAGGCTGGTGCGACTTATGTGTCTCCATTCATAGGAAGAATAGATGATACCGGTCATGAAGGAATGAACTTAATCGCTGAAATTATGACAACATGGGATAATTATCCAGAAATTACAACTAAGGTTCTTGCTGCTTCAATACGTCACCCTACTCACGTTTTGCAGTGTATACAATTAGGCGCACATACAGCAACTATGCCAGCAAAGATATTCAGACAGTTAATGAAGCATCCACTGACCGACAAAGGAATTGATGGGTTCATGAGAGATTGGGCTGATGTTGAAGCTGCTGGTAATGCTTGAACGGTTCAAATCGACTAAATCCTTGAAAGGAGGATTCTTCAATGATAAGTGTACACCCTCTCAATACGGGGGATTGTCATGTCTGATGTGAGAGATAGGCTTCAACAACTATTGGATGGGGAACTAGACCCGTCAGAAATTGCTGATGATGCTGCTTTGGTTAGCCTAGCAGACCGCTTGTATGGGATTAAAATCGCTCCTGTAAAGCCAGTAAAGTCACGTGATTTTGTAGCCAATGTTCCTGGCTCACCAGTTACTGAGGTAGCACCACCGACAAACATGCTCATCGAAGTGATTGAACCTGTTAGCCTTCCAGTAAATGATTTACCACACTTAGAGATGCCAGATTTACCCTCAGTCAACAGTAAAAGTTCTAGATTTTTGAAATTTGCTTCCTTCGGTGGACTTTCACTAATTATTACTAATTTATTTGGCCTATTATCAAATATCATAGGCTCATTTTGTGATGTCGATGAACAATGTCGTGGTTCTGAACAAACTCGAATTAATTTGATGAGTCCCCATGAAATAGGTTCTTCAGATGGGTGGTCTTATTCGCTTCTATCAGAGAATGCGTCTGGCCTCGGGGGAACTGTTGGCGGCATCGGGATTCCTGATGTAGTTGCAATCGTAGTATTATTGATAGGAACAATATTACTTCTGCGCAAGAAGTGAGTTCAATGGATTTTGACCTTTTTACAGAGATCATTTCGTATGTAGGCATGATATGCATATTGACAGCATTCTTGCTTGAAACTAGAGAAATATTGGGAAGTAAAGATACCAAGTATCTATCATTGATGGCATTTGGTTCTGGTTTATTGGCTGTAAGAGCATTATTGATTTACGAATGGGCGTTCTTAGTCTTGGAAATAGTTTGGTGTTTAGCCGCAATTTTGGCACTGCTGAAAAAGAATAGATAACCCATTAAAATTTATTTTCCAGCCGTCATCTTGATGTGCGTGGTGATGACAGTTGAAAATATGAGCCAAGGTCCGGGTAAGGCCAAGAGGGGAATACCTTCGAAGGTCGAAAATTTCAATGAATGGTATCCATTCATAGTTGAAGCATCTGAACTTGTCGACAAAAGATATCCAATCAAAGGTATGGATGTTTGGAGGCCGTATGGTTGGAAAACAATGCGCTTAATCGATGATTTAACTCATAATGAAATGGAAAAAACAGGCCATGAAGAAGTTAATTTCCCCCTACTAATCCCAGAGAACCTTCTAGAAAAAGAGAATGCCCTAGTTGCTCGACTAAAAAGAGCCAGAGAAGAGGGCGTTGACCCCGATGAATTACGAGATGAAGATGAGGAAGGTGGATTCAAAAAAGAGGTCTATTGGGTAAAACATGCTGGTGAAAACGAGCTAGATATTCCTATGTTCCTACGTCCTACTTCAGAGACAGCAATGTATACAATGTTTCCACTATGGATTCGCTCACACAAAGATTTACCGTTAAAAATTTACCAAATGGTCAATACATTCAGGTATGAAACAAAACAAACTCGCTCATTTATCCGTGTGAGAGAGATTCATTTCTTCGAAGCACACACTGCTCATGCAAACGAAGAGGATGCATCTAGACAAATTACCGAAGACCTAGAGATAGTGGACAGGATTATGAATGATCTTTGCCTACCAATTATCAAAGCAAAAAGGCCAATATGGGACACATTCCCAGGCGCTTGGTACACAATTGGAATCGATGCAGTAATGCCAAACGGGCGTACCTTACAAGTTGCATCATGCCACCATTACCGTGACCAGTGGGCCAAGGCTTTCGACATATCGTATGAAAATCTCGAAGCTAAGCAAGAGTATTGCCACCAAACCACTTATGGAATGTCTGAGAGATTATTGGGTGCTGTTGTTGGGATGCATGGAGATGATAACGGCTTAATTATGCCACCTGCAATTGCACCTCACCAAATTGTCATATGCCCAATGATAAAGAAAAACTCAGATGTTGATACTGTAGGAGCAGCCAACAAAATCGCTGAAACACTTAGAGAGAGCGGTCTTAGAGTTAAGGTTGATTCTAGAGATATTCGTGCAGGGCAAAAATACTATGATTGGGAAATAAAAGGTGTACCACTTAGACTCGACATAGGCCCACGTGATATATCTCAAGGAACTGTATTTGCAGCAAAGCGTACTGGCGGAAAAGAGCCACTACCAATAGATACGATAGTGGAAAGTTGCAAAGTTGCACTCAAAGAGATATCAGATGAACTGAGAAGGCGGTCTTTAGCCCACATGGATGATGTGATTCAACCACTGCCGGAATTTGTCGAGAACAACGGAATATGGTCAATGAATGGTAAAGTCGAAGATGGGAAAATATACCAGATGGCTTTTGATGGTAGCGATGCCCATGCAGAAATTATAGAACGCCATACTGGACTAACATTTTTAGGTGACGCTACAGAACCATTTGACTCAGAGAGAGTCTGCCACATGTCAGGAAAACCAACTACAAGGAAGGTAATATTGGCAAAAACCTATTGATTTCATTATCCATTATAGGAGTAAATAAGAAAAAGCAGTGCGTGATGGAATTACTATGTCCGATGATTTGAACATGACAGAGATACTAACTCTGGTACAAGATTTCATCACATCTGATGGTATGATCAAATCTGAACAACGTAAATTTTACCAAGTCCTAAGGACTGTATTAAGTACGCATGACGGTACATTTTCTAACCTAGATATTCAGCAATTTTTACTACTAGCTCGCACAGAAACGCTAGAACTCAGTGATGAGGACTACAGTGAAATTTACAACGCTGTTATGGAAAGGTACACCACTACTCAAAGATTAGAGGAAGAAGCTTTACTTGAAAAAGAACTTGCAGTCAAGGCAAAATTACGCCTGATGGCTGAATCAAAAGCAAAAGAAGAGGCTGAAGCAAGATTAAAGGCCGAAGAAGAGGCAAGAAGTTTATCTGAAGCAAGATTGAAAGCTGAGGAAGAAACTCGTCTGGAGTTAGTTGCTAGAGCAAGGGCGAGAATCGAAGAAGAAGAACGCTTAACGGCTGAAGCAGAACAGCGCGTAAGAGATGCTGAAGAGGCAACAAAGCGTGCTGTTGAGAGAGCAAAGCGCGAAGAGCATGAAAGACTAATTGCATCTGAAGAAGAGACTAAGAGACTTGAAGAAGCAGAAAAACTTCGTATTGAACAAGATGCTAGAGCGAGGGATGAAGAAGAATCTCGAGTTAGAGAAGAAGTTGATAGATTAAGAAAAGTTGAGGAGGAAGCGCTAAAATTAGCTGCTGAGAATTCACGAATTGAAGAGGAAAGAAAGGCTGCTGCTACCGAAGAAGAAAGAAAGAGAATCGAAGAAGAGGAACGAATCAAGGCTGAGCAGGCCGCTAAAATTAGTGCTGAAGAAGAAGCGAGAAATAGGTTCGCTAAAGAAGCACATTTGAAGATGGTCGAAGAATCTCTTAAAATCACAGAAGAGCAACGTTTGGCAGAAGAGGCAAAGATAAATTCTGAACTAGAAGAAATTCAAAGATTGGCTGATGAAGAAGCAAGAACTATCAAAGAACAGGAAGAAAAGAGATTAGCAGAAGAAAATGCTAAGATTGCACAACAACACGAAGCGGAGAGATTGGTAGAAGAGAAAGCTAGAATCGCCGAAGAAGAGGCAAAACTAGCTGCTGAAGCCGAACTAGCAGCAAATACCAAGTCGATACCTGACTTACCACCATTAGATGATTAGATTTAATCACATACCAAATGAAGATGGATCCATATCCATTTCTCCATCTTTCATCATTTTTCTCATTTGCTTGTTCAACTTACGATTGCCGCCCATACCTTTCATCATTTTTCTCGAGCGATTCCACTGACCAATCAATTCTCTAACATCTTTTTCTCTAACACCAGAACCGCGAGCAATTCTTTTGATTCTATCTGCTTTAATCTTAGCAGGTTCATTCTTTTCCCAACCAGTCATACTATCCATTATAGTCCTGTAACGGTCTAAATTACCTTGCATGGCATGCTTTTGCGACTTTGACATTCCGCCTAAACCGCCAAGCATATTACCGGGTAAAAATGACATCAATTTATCAATAGTTCCGACCTTAGACATCATTTCCATTTGCTTGTACATATCGTTTAGCGTGAATCTTCCGCTCATCATTCGCTGTGTGAGCCTCATAGCTTCTTCTTCATCTAAATCTTCAGGTGCAAGATCGATTAAGCCTTGAATATCACCCATTCCAAGTAATCTGGAGATGAATCTATCCGACTCGAATTTTTCTAGATCACTAACCTTTTCTCCAACACCGATGTGAACAATAGGTGCACCTGTGGCTGCAACAGCTGATAGGGCACCACCACCTCGAGCAGTACCGTCAAGTTTGGTTACTACAATTCCAGTCACACCGGCCAAAGTATGGAATGACGCTGCGACTGGCCCTGCAGCTTGTCCAACCTGCGCGTCGATAACAAGCCATCTTTCTGTAGCCCTAGTTAAAGAAGAAATATGCTCTAATTCTTCAACTAGTTCTTCATCTAACTGATGTCGACCAGCAGTATCAACAATGACCATATCAGCGGATGCACATTCTTTTAATCCATTTCTAACAATAGATGCTGCATCTTTATTTTCAGGTTCACCATAGACCACTACCGAAGAATCCTCTAGTAATTGTGAAAGTTGAGCATAAGCACCTGGACGGTGTACGTCTGCTTCAATAACTGCAACTCTCAAGCCGTGTTTCCTTCGATACCACTCTGCCAACTTAGCAGTAGTTGTTGTTTTACCTTGACCATATAAACCGACTAGAAGAAGAGTTGAGCCTCTTGGCTGGAATTCATGAGATGGCCCTAAAATTCTTACCAGTTCTGTGTAAAGAATATTCATTGCATGAGTTTGGAGATTCAACCCCGGCCTAGGTTCTTCTTCCTTCAAGCGATTTTCCAGTCTTTCAACTATCTCCTTAGTTTGTCGAACGTTGAAATCTGCTTCTTGTAGAGCCCTTCTTAGGCTTCGAGTCATTTCACGTAGTTCTTCCTCGTCTAACTTTCGTCTGTTTTTAAGAAAGCCAAGTGAACGGAATATCCCCTTAGATAAACCTTCGAGTGCCATGTTAACCCGTCACCGTTTTACTCTTTGAACCCATTCATCAAATAATCATTCGAGAGGAATATCTAGCCTAAGTACGTCACCTTCTAATTTAGCATCTACTTGGCTTGCTTTTACTGGAACACTGGTCTTAATTTCCTTTTCTCTTCCATTGAGTCCTATGTATAAAATTCCATCATTACTTCTAAGTGATAACTCATCTCTCTTGATACCTGGGAAATGAAGATATATCCTCTCAATACCTTCGTGTAGCTCTTTTACCATACCGCGATGAATATCATGTTTCAATAATTTACCGATACTATGAGGGCCAAGGGAATCATCTATTTTTGTCGGCACTCCATACAAAGTTTGACCTACATTCCGAAGATTCTCAACTCCGATTACTTCTTGGTCGAGTAATTCCAAAGATGCCACTTCAACCGAATCTAGTTTTTCCTCTAGCTCAGATATTCTTACTAGTTCTGCATCTCTCCGTTTGGCTAGGAACGGATGGTCGAACTCAGGAGTCAACCTGTTGACTAAACAACTATGAACAGGAAGATTGAACTCTACTAGTGATTTATGAGCACGAAGGGTTTCGTTTACCCCCATTCTTTCGGGTATTGTGACCAATGTAAAAGAGGTTAATTGCTCATCGCTCAGAACTCTGCGAACATGCAAAACTCTACGCCTAAACTTCTCTAACTCCTCTTTCATTTCATTACTTTCCTTACTACCAAAAAGCATTGAGCGAATTCCTCCGGAAATTCTCATCATACGAATCAATCTTCCAGACCACGCTTCGATAATCTCTGGCAATGATAAAAATCGCAGAGTGTGTCCTGTTGGAGCAGTGTCAAATACAATTACATCCCAATTAGGGTCTTCTACATGCCTTAGAAGTTCATCAAAAGCAAGTGCTTCGTCTAATCCTGGTAGAATCATTTCTGAAGTTTGAATTTCTGATTTCATGTCTTCAATTTCCTCTTTTGCGTTGGAATCAAGCATCATACTTAGACCTCCGAGACCGCCCATACCACCTTTGCTGTTCATGCCATCAACCATCTTACCTAACTTTGGTAAAAGATTGGAGATCTTAGATTCAGGGTCCATCTCTAGTCCATAAAGCCCTTCAACACCTTCGATCGGTGTAGGCTCTGTGCCTATATCGACTCCTAAGGAATCTGATGTAGAGTGAGCAGGATCACTAGAAACTATGAGAACTCTCAAGCCAGAGTCTGCCAACCAAACTGCGGTCGCTGCAGAGGTTGTAGTCTTACCAACTCCCCCCTTACCTCCAAACAATAGTAGCCTTGCCATGACACGGCCTAACATTGAAGGTCTTTGAATCCAACGCAAATGATAAATTCTTACATTGCCTTGATGAAGTAAAACCATTAGGGCCAATTATGGCTTCGACTTTTCTGTTGTTCCAATTGGCAAGCATTGCTGCATTGATTGGAATGACATTCGGTTGGAAAGGTGTAATGACAAAATATTCAGGATTCTATGACCTTCCAACTGCTTGGAGTAATGTTTTCTGGGGATTACTTCTAGGCGGCGTCTACGGTAGATTAGCACATGACGCTGTAATTATCCCGTATCTGTCCATGTTCCTTGATGATAGTCAAGAAGTGGTGAACCCACTCAATATAATCATTATTTGCGTGTTAGCATCTGTTGCAGCACATCTTCTTTTGAGAAGAAATCGAGTAAGAAAAGGTAGTTCTCAAACAACCAGTGGTTGGGCATTGGGCCTTGCTACCGGGGGAATGATTTCTATGATAATGATCTATAAAACAATAGAAGTTAGAGAATTATTCGGATTTAATTACTTAGAATTAGGCATTACAATAGCAGGAATTGCAATTTTAAGTCCAAGATGTGAAGCCCTGATCACGAGTTATCACGGTCATTTGATGCTAAGAGGCAAAAGATGGGGAGCAGTACTACGCTCTTCTGTCTGGAGGTGTGGCTATATGATTATGTTCCCATTTGCCATGATAAACCCCATTGCTTGGATATTCATATTACCCATGACGCTGATTTTTACTAGAAATTCCAATATTTGGATTTGGGAGTCAATACCCAGTGAAGGTAAGAAGCGGTTACGTAAAATATGGGCTCGACAAGCAAGAATGGAAAAAAATAGCACTGACCAATCTAACAATTCACCTCAAATTGATGACTCGTCTGAGTAAGTAGTTTTTTACTTAGCACACTGAGCACCCGCTCGGTAATTTTCTACTGACTTAACAAATAAAGGGTTTGATGGCTTTCCGCAGGTAATCGTTATACAATGCCGTCGAGGACGGTGTAATATGGGCAACTGCCCTTATTGCCGAAGCGTCACCCTCCCGGGTGATACAATTTGCTATTCCTGTGGGAGGGTGTTAGCCAACATTAAATCTCCCAACTTTGCAGCAGAGCAACAATTCAACAAAGGAACTATTGAATCAACATACATGAAAACTAAGAAACCAACCAAATCTGGTATGGTAATGACTCACAAAGGTAAGAGAAGAAATATCATGAAAAGGCGAAAAAATAGATTTCGTAGTGTAGTAATGCTGAGTCTAGTTGCCTTCATCATGCTCTCACCACAAGCTAGAGAGCATATTTTTGAGAAGTGGGCTGGTATAGAAGAATACATTCAGTTAGCAGCAGCACCTTACCACCTTTACCCTATTGAAACAACATATACCATGGGTAAAACAATCGACTTTTACAACGCTGATGGCAATAGTTATGCTTATGAAAGTTTACCAATACCAACTAATATTTCGTCACTGCGTAATTCGAACTCAACTTTCGTTTATACCGATGGAATGACTCCAAATGATTCTCCTGAAGCAATACAAAAAATAAACTCAATAAAATTGATAATAAATGATGCTGAAATGATCAATATACCCCTCGATGGACTCCCTGAAAAACCATTTGCTGAAAAAATAATCACCAGTAATGGCCATAGTGTTTGGTGGCCAGGAGTAGGCCCTAGCAACAATGATTGTAAAATCGGAAATTGTGTAAGATTTAATCTGAGTCTAGGGCCTGGTGAATCTGCGAGAATCACATTTGCTGTAAATTTGACTAGTACTTCTTATTCTTGGTGGGATTGGCCTTCAACAAGGAGTGATTCGAGAGTTGCTGGATTCAGTGATGGTATTAGTTTGGACAGAAGTGGAACATTCGATGATATTAGTGAAAGAGGCGGAGGTTCCAAACTACTTCAATTCGGTTCTAAACAATGGTACAACCGTGGAACTTTAATTGATGAAAACGGACCATATCAGGATTATGCTATCGATGCAATTCAATTTGATATTGTAGAAGATACTGCTGATATAATTTCAGCATCAATTCCAGAAGGACGCTCAGATAATGCTTATGCATTTGCTAGAGCGGCTTTTGACTATTTACACAAGAATGTTGCATACGATAAGAATGCTCCATTAACTTCTCGAAGTGGTCCCGCTTGTCTTGCTGCCAGTATCGGAGATTGTGATGACCAAACAAATGCTTACTTTTCGCTACTTAGAACCAAAGGAATTCCCGGATGGTATGTATTTGGAGCATTGACAGACTCCTTATTCCAAGAATGGGAAGGCCATGCTTGGGGCTACATCTTACTTCCAATGAGCGATAGTTGGTGCAATAGTCGAAATATTGAATTAGATTCATGCTTCGTCGAGGGTTCTGTGGATGTTGTCAACAATAAGTGGCTACTTCATACACCTACTGCATACATCGATTGGATAGAAGATCCTGACCCTTCAGGAAACCTAGTAAAATCATACTACCAACCAGGAAATAGATGTTGTGACGTAGAACGAACTAGAAGCTTTTCTACATTAGAACTTCTTGACAGCACAGGTGGAACATTCCAAGTCAAGAAATTGGCTGAAAATTTGAGGTGATATTATGCGAATAATTATTGGTGGCGCAGGCAGAGTGGGTACTGAACTTGCTCGAGCATTAAGAGCAGAAGAAATGGATGTTGTTTTGGTTGACTATGATTCGAGAGCAGTCAAAAACGCTCAAAACTTGGATGTTTTAGTGATTCATGGTGACCTGACTACTCGCCAAAAACTCAATGAGGCTGGAATTGGAGAGGCAGAGGTATTTGTTGCTGCGACAAATTCTGATGAAAGAAATCTAATCGCCTGTGCAATTGCTGAACATGCACATTATGAATTTGGTGGACCCAAGGCCAAGCCTCTACTTTCATTATGTCGTGTAAGGGGTATGAATTTCATCCAAGAACAAAATCAAGGTTACTTGACAAAGTGGGCTAAAGTAAACCATGCAATAAATCCACTCGAAAGCGCAATTAGAAGACTTCACACTGGACTTAGATCTTCTTCAATTGAGGAAGTTATTCCTTTTGGACATGACGCATTCATTATTGAATTAGATGTTACTAAAAATGCCGAAAATTTAGTATTCAAAACACTTAGAGATGCTGGAAAATCTATTGATGGTGGAATTCCACTTATTGTAGGAGTTAAGAGAGAAAGCGAGAGAAGTATAGTTCCAGATGGTGACTTTATGCTCATGCCAAATGACAAGATTGCCGTTGCCACTACTGGATTGAGTAGTTTCAACCGTATCTTGAATATTTTTGGGCATGAAGTTAGTGATTTTCCAATTAATCCTAAGGTGGCCATTATTGGCGCTAATGAAATTGGTAAACTAATTACTGAAAATTGGTTGGAAAATGGTGCAAACGTCACAGTTATCGAGAGAGACTTACAGGTTGCGAATAATCTAGCAGGCTCGTCAATTGGTTCACATCCAAATCTTGAGATTATTCATGGTGACCACCTAGACAGAGATATTTTGACTGAAGTAGGTATTCCTGATAATCATATTGCAATTGCGGCATTAGAATCAGATCATGATAGTATTGCTGCTGCATTACTGGCAAGTGACATGGGAGTTCAAAGAACTGGCTTACTACTATATGATGCTGATTTAGTAAAAGTAACTCAGAGAATGGGAATTACCTTCGCTGTGGACAGGAAAAGGGTCGCTGTCGATAATATACTTGCACATATACATACCAAAGCGGCTGGTGCATATGCGGTTCTCTCTAATGTCCCAAATATTGTGGGAATAAGTATGAGAATAGACGAATCACACAAATTTGCCAATAAGAGAATTTCAGATTCAGGATTCCCGGATTGGATGCGTATCGCATTTATTCAGCGAGAGTCAAGTGAGGGATATTGGGAGACACTTAGACCTTCACCTGAAAAGACAGTTCTAGCAAATGATAGGCTTATCATTTTCTGTAGCCCAGATCGAATATCTGATTTGGAACGAAAATTCAAGGTGTGAATATGCGAAAAGATGTTTTATTCCTGATATTGGGATGGACGCTAATTGCTCTAACAATCCCTCTATTTATTTGTGGCATAGCGACTGCTTGGCTTGATAGTATACAAATTGCTCTTTACTCATTCGCATTACCATGTATTATTTCACCAAGCCTTGGTTTGATTTTACTGAGTATTACAAGAACTGATACAGGAGATAGACTAAGAGACAAAGAAGCATTTGCTGCTGTTGCTTTAGTTTGGCCATTGGCAGTATTCATAGGTGCACTGCCTTATTGGTTTGGAGGCGTATTCAATGGTCCTTTTACCGAAAACATTCAATTGATCGATATGGCAAGAGGTGCAGTAAATTCTTGGTTTGAATCAATGTCTGGTTTTACAACAACAGGAGCAACTGTGATTTCACCAGCAATGAGCCCTAATTGTATTCCTGGCAGCACCATTGATTGTATAAACGCACAACCTAAGGGGTTACTGATATGGAGGTCACTAACTCAATGGTTAGGTGGAATGGGAATAATCATGCTGGGCATGATGATTCTTTCCCGAATTATTGGTGGTGGAATGGCACTTGCTAGAGCGGAACTAACAGGACCTTCATTATCTAAACTTAAACCGAAACTAAGACAGACTGCAATAGCACTTTGGGGATTATACATTGCGTTGACCATAATTGAAATGCTATTGTTGAAATTCCTTGGGGGGATGACTTTCTTTGATTCTGTAAATCATGCCTTAACAACCCAATCATCTGGTGGGTTTTCGACACATGATTCTAGTATTGGATATTTCGATTCTGTTGCTGTTGAAACAATAATTATAATTTTCATGTTTTTAGCAGGAGTTAATTTTACCTTGATTTGGCTAATATGTATGAAGGAATTTAAGCAAGCATACTCAGATGAGGAGTTTAGAAATTATCTCGCATACATTGGAATGGCCATTGGAGCAATGGTGATTGCATTAGTTTCAACTGATATGGCATTGGGTAATAGTTTCAGACATAGTATTTTCAATGTCATATCTATAGGAACATCGACAGGTTATGCATCTACTGATTTCATTGTTTGGCCTATGGTCACAAAGATAATTTTCCTCATCTTAATGATTGTCGGAGCATCGGCAGGCTCTACAAGTGGAGGACTAAAACTTCTAAGAATAAATTTAGCATTTAAAGTCGCGATGAGAGAACTGGTAAAAATCGCCCAACCTAGAAGAATCCAAAGAATCCGAATGAACGGTGAAGTTGTAGAAAGACAACAATTAGGTCTAATAGTTGGAATGTTGTTTGTTTGGATAGGGTTATTTGCAATTTCATGCATCCTTCTAGCGATCTTTATGGAAAACGACTCCTTTGAAAGTATTATTTCGGTTGTTGCCTCAAGTTTGGGTAATACAGGACCTGCTTTAGGAGACTATGGGCCAAGTGAAACATGGGCAGGAATGAATTCTATTACCTTAATAATTACTTCAGTTTTGATGTGGTTCGGAAGACTTGAACTACTTACTGCGGTTATTCTATTGCACCCAAGTACTTGGGCAAAAGAAGAAAGAGAACAAGCGGATAGAACTGCTGTAGCCCTCTTCAAGAGACTAATACCTTCGGGGAAAGAAAAGAAGCCTTAGAATAATTTCATTTGCCCCGGGGGATTTGAATCATCATCCTTGTCATCTGTTTTATGTTCCTTTTGAGGTTCTAAAATTTCTGGTTCTAAGTATTCATCTTCAATTACTACAGAAAGTTTTGATTTTTCTTCATTATATTGTGCGACTATATCCTTGGTAGAGCGCCTACTAAGTGCTAACCCTGCCAGTGTAGCATGCTCTTCACCTGATAAATTATAACTCATAGAAATTGAGAAATCATTCGGATCACCGACAACGGAATTTGGAGATAATAATGATGTTAGAATTGGTAACATTTCATCACGAACAGTTGATTTACTAATCCCAGAACCCTTAGCTAATTGCTCTATTATTGATGGACGGACATTCGATGTATTTCTACGTAGAAAATTCGGATATGAAGGATAGATTCTTTCCGTAAAAGGATTCTTGTTTACCACCGATGCTGCCAGTCCTGATAACTGACCACTCCAGTACCAAGACCTATGTGCTGTATTGTCATATTGGGCAGAGAGCATCTTTGAAGATATACTCAAGGCTTGATTACCTCTACGAAGAATACTTTTATCGGAAATCAATGAAGGATTATTCCAATGAATCCAATTTAGCAATTCACTTGGTGATTTGTCGATAGTCCTACCTGCAAGAACTGCTTCAGAAGCAGTATAACATCGATACAGTTTATCTAATCCTGGAAATACTTCTACGGATATATCACGCTCTCCTGACTCGATGAAAAGATTTACCAATTCTGTTGTCAAAGTACCATCGATTGAAGCAGAAATGACTTGTAAATCGCGAACAAGGGCTCGAAGGTCACCTGGGTTTCTTTCAACTAATTTTTCGATTGCTTGAGCTTCAAATTCAATATTTTCAGATTTTAGAACACGCCTAGCTATCCTTCTTAGAGCCTCATCATTAGCCCTTTCAAAATTTAATGTAATCATGTGTTTTTGGAATCTATCTCGTGTCGAACGCCATGATGCACCTTTGCCCCAAAGTCCCATTACCTCATTACAGGCTAAAATAACTGGTTGCTTAGTCTCGTTTAGGAGTCTAAGTAATTCTGCTTTACCACCAGAATCACCTGAAAATGTTACTGGATTACCGCCTACTTCTTCACCCATCATTGCCTTGTTCAATTTATCTTGATTCACTTTCTTCAAACCACCAGACAGGTGGTCTACTTCGTCAAGCAGAATAAGTGTCCTCTGCTGCTTATCATTTGGATTATGAAATAATGAGCGATGGGTAGCACCTTGGGTTGCCGCTTTGCGAATTGCTGCTGCATTCCTAGCATCTGATGCATTCAGTTCTATAACACTCCAGCCCATATCTTGAGCAATTGCTCTAGCGACAGTTGTTTTCCCAACACCGGGTGGACCAACTAGCAGTATTGCCTTCTTCTTCGGCATGCCATCGTGCCACTGGTTGAGCCAATCACGGATTTTTCTCCTCTGGGCTTCATTGCCTTCAAGGTGGCTTTCAGATTTAGGCCGATATCTCTCGGTCCAATCACTTATGATAGCCATACATTTACCAGAGTCCGAAGGTTCTTGAACATTAACTTTAATTTCGAATGTTAGAAACTATTTTTCGACTAGTAAAGTGTTTCAATGTCAACTCTCTTTTGTTCGCCAGAATCCCTATTTCTTAGCGTCACTGTATTATCTTCTAGTGTTTGGTGGTCTACTGTGATACAAACAGGCACCCCGACCTCATCGGCTCTAGCATATCTTCGACCAATTGAGCCACTTGAATCATAAAGTGAAATAACTCCAGATTTTGAGCATATCTTTTTGTTTAACTCTCTAGCGATTTCTCCCATCCCATCTTTCTCAAATAATGGAAACACACAATAATCCACAGATGCAATATTCTCACTAAGTCTTAGAACTGTGTACCTGTCATCACCTTTTTCAATTTCATCATAAGCGTGGTCTAATACATGCCAAATAATTCTATCAATACCAAAAGCAGGTTCAACTACATGCGGGATAAACCATTCACCGGTAACAACCTCAGTTTTCTGATTCCTCTTTACATGTTCGGGATTAACTGTTACAACATCTCCTGAATCTAATGATATTTTACATGGAAATTCTGTTTCGAGTGGCAGACTCTCGATAGCAACTTTGACTGCTCCAGCCAAAGCTCTAAACGCTGGACCTGCAACTGAGCCTTCAATAGTCCAACCATCGATCTCAATCGTTTTAGGTTCCTTGAATTCGCGTCTGGCTCTTAGTGTCTTACCCGTAGCAGTTTCGTGTGCTTGTAAGTCATAGCACCCACGATGTGCGATACCGACACACTCTACCCAACCATACGAACCAAGTATCTCAGCATCCCAACAATCTAGGGCATAGTGTGCCATTTCATCTGATTCATGTTGTCTAAATCTCAACTTATCTGCATCGATACCCACTTTCATCAAGAAATCATAAGTCATACCCATGAAATATCCCACTGTAGAGTGACGAATCAAGCCAGATTCAACAGCATCAGATAATGACTTAGATACTTCTTTACCTCCATCCGGAATAAGACTGAATTTAACGTCATTCCAACTGGAAAAGTCATGATTAATCTCTTCATCAGGGTCAATAAAGTACTCTAACTCTGCCATATTAAATTCACGAAGTCTAATCATTCCTTGCCTTGGAGAGATCTCATTTCGATATCCCTTACCAACCTGAATGGCTCCAAATGGAAGTCTCTCTCTATTATGTCGATATAGCGATTGGAAAGATGTGAACATTCCTTGTGCTGTTTCAGGACGCAGGAAGCCTTGACGACCAGATTTACCAGCACCGATTGTTGTATTAAACATCAGATTTTGTGCCGATATTTGACTCCAATCACAAGAACCACATGCAGGACAGTTGGGTTTGGATTCATCAAGTAATTCTTGGAGGTCTGACTTTGATAGAGAATCAGGATTTGAGTGAAAATCTTCCAGTAGGGTGTCTGCTCTACTAGCCTCGCCACATGAATTACAGTCTGTTAAGAAATCTGAAAACTCACCTACGTGACCACTGGCCTCAAGAACTTGATACGGAGTGACAGTTGGGCACGAAATCTCAGTGATATTGCCTAAAGAAGTCCAGTGGTCAATCCAAGTTTGATTGACACGATTTCTTATTCTTCCACCGATAGGACCAAAGTCATACAAACCTTTGGAACCACCATGGATTTCAAACGCTGGAAGAATAATTCCACGTCGCTTAAGCATACCCGATAATCGCTCCAAACGACTGTTCTCTACTCCGGACATAGTCACCCTCAAATTGGCGTGAAGTTCCTTGCCTTTGAAATTGACCGTCATTATGTAGTGATATGTGACAATACGCATGGTTAATAACGATTCAGATTTGGCAAATATATTGGGGTCTAATATGTCTGTTGAATTTGATTATGACGTTGTAATCATTGGTGGAGGCCCTGCTGGAAGTACTGTTGCACGATATGTTGCTCAATCCGGAGTCAGCGTAGTAGTACTCGACTCTCGAGAATCTATCGGCTCACCGTTACAATGCGGCGAATTAGTCCCGACAAATGATGAAATGCGAAGATTATGCCCAGATGTCCCGGACATGGATGATCTGTTTAAAACTCCAAAGAGTGCTATTTCAAAACGTACTGAGGTGATGAAGATAATCACACCATCCGGAAAGTCATTGGCATTCGATTTTGAGGGCCTAGTCCTAAATCGAGTTGCCCACGATGAAGCCCTTGTGGAATTGGCAAAGAAGGCAGGAGCCGAATACAAGGTTGGTTGTTTTGTAAATAAGATAGAAGGTAATACTGTTTACATACGTAATGGCGAAGAAATCACTGGAAGGGTACTGGTAGGAGCTGGCGGTCATAATGACCCGATTAGGAGAGCCTTTTGGAGTGAAAAATCTACTAACATCCCAGTTAAGTTTTCGCTTAAAGAGGGTAATTATGGAGATGCAGTTGAACTACACTTTGGCTCAATGGCACCTGGAGGCTATGCATGGATGTTTCCAAAATCATCTGGAGCAAATATTGGACTTGGAATCCAAAAGAATTTCTCAAAGGGTAAATCTCTAAACTTATTCGCTGCTGATTTTATAGACAAATATGAAGGAGATTCAACATTCAACGGTGCAGGGTCTTTACCCATGTCAGGCACAATCAAGAAATTTGTCAAAGGAAACTATGTTCTGGTTGGAGATTCTGCTGGCATGGTGCTACCGTCCAACGGAGCAGGCATCACTATAGCAATGATTGGAGGCAGAATTGCTGGTCAGGTGATCTCTGAACACATCAAGAATGGTACTGAACTCATCCAGTATGAAAAAATTTGGAAAAAGCAGATGGGACGTGTCATGTTAAATTCGAAAAGATCCTTCAAACTAGGTAGCATCATGTTTAGAATGCCCGATTGGATACTCAATATTTTCTTTAACAGACTAACCAAAGCAATTATTTGGCGAGCAGTGACTTGTCGGAGGATGTTTTGGATTATTTGATTTTGAGATAATTCAGTGCAGTACAACTTACAATATAGTCATCTGATGCTTTACATAAAGGGGAAGTTTTCAAGTACTCGGTACTCACGATTAGCACCATTGGGATAGTGAGAAAAAATGGTAGAAATAGAGTATTTAGATTCTCCACACTCCACAGAGGAGTTGTTAGAGATTCTATGTCCACCAGTTAGAAACTGGTTCAAGGACTCTTTTCCAGATTTCACCAGACCACAAAAGCTAGCGATTCCTGCTATTATAGACCGGAAAAATTTGCTCCTATGTTCACCAACAGGTTCTGGAAAAACTCTAACGGCATTCCTCACTATTATCGACAAATTAGTAAGATTAGCATTGGAGAATAAGTTGGAGAAAAAAGTTCACTGTGTGTACATATCCCCAATCAAGGCTCTAGCAAATGATATTCAGAGAAATCTTATTGGACCTCTGACGGAGATTTCTGAATCATACTTACCAGACAGAGCACAGGAAATCAAGGTTGGACTTAGAACTGGAGATACAAGTCAATCCGATAGGCAAAAAATGCTTAGAAATCCACCTCATATTCTGATTACTACTCCCGAAAGTTTGGCGATAGCAATTACCTCTCCTAGATTTCAACCAATTGTCAGTCAATTGGAATACATGATTGTGGATGAATTACACTCTCTAGTACCGACAAAAAGAGGAGTCCATCTTGCCCTCACACTATCTTACTTGGATACACTTCTCAAGACACCTGTTCAAAGAATCGGAATCTCTGCAACAATGGAACCCTTGGAAAAGGTTGCTGAATATTTGGTTGCCAGTGATGACCAAGAGAGTCGAAACAGCAGCAGTAGTGTTAGTATCGCGAAAGTTTCAGGTTCTCGAGAATTAGACCTTGATATTTTGATAACTCACAAGAAGTTTAGTGATTTAGCCGTGATGAAAATTTTAGATGCTAACATTGAAGCGATAGCAGACTTGATTTCGGCGCATACAACTACACTAGTTTTTGCTAATACCAGAAAAATGACAGAAACTATTGTTCAACGTCTTCGACCATATTTGGGTGACCTTGTTGCCGGACACCACGGTTCAATGGATAAGAAAATTAGACTCAATGTCGAAAAGAAATTGAAACATGGCCACTTAAGGGCTGTTGTCACATCATCATCTTTAGAAATGGGGATTGATATTGGGTCTGTTGATTTAGTACTACAAGTTGGAAGTCCAGGTGATATTGCAACTGCTCTACAGAGAATTGGCCGTGCAGGTCACCACGTTGGTGGAATTCCAAGGGCAAGATTCCTTCCAACAAGCGTCGATGATTTAATTGAACTTGCTGCGCTTCAATCAGCGATTCAAAAAGGTGATATGGACCGACTTGATTTCCCAGAAAATTGTCTCGATGTAGTCGCCCAATTTATGATTGGACTTGTTATCATTAACGAGATCGATATCGATGAAGCATACGAAGTAATTGTTAACGCTTGGTCATATCGTAACTTCGAGTATGACGATTTCATAGAAGTTCTCGATATGCTAGAGGAAGAACGACGTGTATGGGTTGATTGGGAAGAGAATACCTATGGTAAGAGAGGATATTCAAGAATGATTTACTATACCAATATTGGAACTATCGCACCTGACAACTCATATCTTGTGTTCAATGCAGAAGGTTCGATACTTGGACAACTATCTGGCTCGTTCGTATCCAATCTTCGCAGTGGAGATGTCATATTGCTTGGTGGCTCAACATATAGAGTAACCAATATCCAAGGAACAAGAGTCAATGTAACAGCAGTAACAGGATATCGGCCAACTGTTCCATCTTGGTCAGGTGAGGCTCGTTCTCGTTCTCGAGAATTATCTAATGCATTGTTAGACTTGATTGGACATTGTATTATTTCTCTTAGAAAAGAAGTAGATCCAAGAATTATACTTCGAGATGCATATGGACTCTCAAATGTTGTTGCCAATGCAATTGCTAGACACTTAGAAGAGCACTCTATAGAATCATTCCAAGTTCCTGACCCATCAAGGATGTTAGTTGAGCAGATAATTAGTGGAGGACATCCAACCTACATGATTACCACATGTAGAGGTAGAGGCTTTAACACGGCCCTAGGTTACTTTTTAGCAGGACTTGCAGAAAGTAAGAATATTAGTGTAATAGAAATGTCATTTGATGAAAATGGACTGTTACTCAGAACCTCTAAGGAAATTGAACCTAGAGAGATGTATGATTCTTTTAGAACAAATAACCATATCGAAATTATAGAAAGATACATCATAAGTACACAAATTTTTGCTAAGAGATTCAAAGAAGTTGCAGGTCGTTCTTTGATTATTCCAAAGCGAATAGGTTCTGAAGAAATAAGTCCGCAACAATTCCAACAAAAGGCAGACGCTTTACTAAACAAGCACAGAACAATAGATGACAGCCTGTTGATGCGTGAGGCTAAAAATGAAATCATGTTTGCAGATATCGACATCACTAGTCTGAACCAATTCCTCAACTCGTGCATTGAAGGTGATGCAAGAATTGTTCACCAAAAGATGACCATCCCATCTAGACTTGGAATGTCATTATTCATGTCTGCATTTGAAGATTTGATGTCGATGAAGACACGTGCCTTTTTGGTCAAGGACATCGACCCAACTGTGCTTCAAAGGCTACTTGGGACAAGAAGTCTAGCAACGGAACTTTCCAGTGAGGAATTAAATGAATATTATCTGAACAAAGCACCGATTCCAAAAGACTCAACTGGCCTATTGAAACTGATGTCACAAGGTGGTGGTTTGGACAAATCATTCAACAACCCTCTATACAAAGAAAAACTCCACAATATTGATTTCGATATTTTACGCGGATGGGTCGAAGAATTATGTCAAACTGGAAAGATCGTCAAGATAGATAATTGTGGTTCAAGTGAAATAGATGGCAAATGGTTTACTCCTTACATGGCTGAAATTCACGGAACTCTAGGAAGTTTATCTGTAAACGGGGGCAAGGATGTCAAAGACCTTAGAGAACTAAACATTCAGGGATTAACATTCGATGTATCTTCTGAACACGATGGTACAACTCCTACAAAATGGAATAATATTCAACTTGGAGACCCACATGAGGCAATGCGAGTAAAAATCATTGAAATGTTAGGCAGTGAAGGCCCAAAGACATCTGATGAAATGGAAAAGAGATTGCCTTTCTCCAAGGAACTTGTGGAAAGAATATTGCATGAATTGGAATCGAGAAATGTCGTATCAGTTGGATTCTATAAACAAACTGATGATGCAGAATATATTCTGAAAGTCGATGAACACAGACTAACCGACGGCGATGAAGAAGTAGTTGAATACAGATGGGTTCAAAATATGGTGTTCAAGAAATCATTTGCACAATATGACGATGGTTTTGCAGCATTTGACTCTCACGTGATTTTCCAAAAGCAACAAGAACTGCTGTACCGTGTTGAAGAATTTAGATTCAAGGACTGGAAAGACTTACAACTAGATTCTGATGTAATTATGGGAAGATTACTTCACAATAGAATCGGATATACTACTAAGAAGAATATTCCAATGTTACTAGGATTGAAACCAGAACCATGGGTTGGTCCTATGGAAGAAGAAATATTGGCTAAAATTCCGCCAGGGATTAATGTTACACGACAAGAAATAATGCAAGACTTCCCGAAGGGTGAAGAGCATAAATCACTTCAAAGAGATCTGAAGCGAGCTCTTGACAATTTGGAAAGACAAATGCTTGTAGTCAAGCAATTCGAAGATGTAGTCGGTAGGCGAAGAAGACTGTCTTTATTCCATAGAGTTCACGGTGTTTACCAACCAATGGACTTTGAGTCATCACTTGTTGATGTAATCAAAAGGTTGGGTCCAATAAAAGCAAACACAATTCGATTCTACATCACACGCTCTTTCGAGGACCTAACAATTGCGCTGATGAATTTGGAGAAGTCTGGTAAAATCTCGAAAGTAATTTCGCTTGTTCCAGACCCAGAGGCATTTTACTGCATGCCAGAAGAGGTAGAGATTTTACAAAGACCAAGAAGAGAGGACCGTAAATTAAGAATCATGACTCAATCCGACCCGTATGTGTCGAGATTTATTTGGGAAGTAAGAAGTATATTGGATAGAGGATGGTATCTCCCAGTCTTCAAAGGTGTAGACCCGATTGGGAAAATTTTGATGTTCAAGGTCAATGACTATCTCGAGATAAAGGACTTACATATTCCTAATGCATACATCGAAGAATTTTGTCAAGCATTCGCAATATTACTCGATAACCACTCTGACCAATTAGTGGACGTTGCAATTCTCAGTAACTTCAACAGTGAACCTGTTTCTAGTATCGACGCAGTAACTAAAAAATGCCTCGAAGAAATCGGTTTCAAACTAACTGGAGAGAGAATGATTCGTGGTGGAATTGTCGACCCTCAGCCAAGAGAAATTGCTGAAAGAGCCTTATTCCATCGACACCATCTACATCAGAATACACGATTAGAGAATGAAATACTTGCAATGAGAAAAACGCCTGAAGTAAGGGATGATTTCGCTCTGCGAGGCAGATGTGAAGTCTACCGTGCCAACTTGAAAAGTATGGCTAGTGCTAATAGATTACACCAAGGAATAAACCTCAGAGGCCATCAAGTTTGGGCCACTTACGAACATTTCCAAGACTTATTGATAATAAGAGGAGAAGAGCATGACCCTGACTTGTGGGATATTGTAGAATTCTTTGGCACAAATTCCGATCCAAATGTATTCAAAGAACGTCATGCTTTATCCCAATCCGAATTTAGGAAACTCATTCAACCACTGATTAGAACTGGTCACATCGTTCAAGATTTCCGTGGAGGGTTTAGAACTGTAAGTTTAAAGAATAATTTAGACCCTGTAGAATTACGAAAAGAATACCTCCGTAAAATGGTAGAGAGTTTCCCTGTCATTACTTTAAAGCAGCTAATGAGACTTGCTGGCACACCGTTCAAGCCCGAAGAGTTGAAATCAGTATTGAATGGTTTTGAGCAAGATGGCACACTGATTAAGGGATTCTTAATCGAAGACTTACATGAAGTCTGCTGGGGTAGAAAGGAATTACTTGAGGAGGCAAAAAATATCACCGCAATCCGAGACTTTGTCTTACCTCCAAGCGACCCGATTTCTCCATATTTCTCAGATATTTTAAAGGAGAAATTTGGATTTGGTTCAGCATATCTGGTATTCAAAAATGCCGAGCCAGTCGCTGCTTTCAAAGCCAATACTCGAAACAAAAGAATTGAAGTCAAAGATTACGAAGGTTCAGAGCAAGGCTGGAGAATTGTGAAGGAATTTGCCTGGGAACATCAGATGCCCCTAGAAACCGAATTGAGAATTGGTGGGAAGAAACTCACGAAATAGTTGTCAAATCATCTACCCAATACGTTCAAATCGGATTAGGAGTTAGAACGACTGATGAACCGAAGTTATAGCAACAAGGCGTTTTTGATAATCGGGCTCTTTTTGTTTTCATTAATTACTCCAATAGCCTCTAATGCCAGTGCTGAGGATCCTTTGGAAATCACAATACTTCATACTGCAGTTAATCCCTCTAACAATAACACATATCATCTACTAAGTGCTGCTTCTTGGGAAGATTCTGCCTTTGCTGCTAGAGGGCTGGATGGGTTTCTGACAACTGTTGACGATTTAGAAGAAAATCAATGGATCTTTGACACCTTTGCTGATTATGATGGACAAGCACGTCACCTGTGGACCGGTTTATCCGATTCTGATGAAGAAGGATTCTACAAATGGCATGATGGAACTCCATTTTATTATCGAAATTGGGGGCAAGACCAACCCTCATCAAATGGAGATGAGGATTATGTCCATATCGCAGGAACCAACATTGGCAATATCATGCCTGGAACTTGGAACGATTTGAGTAATGACCCCGAACTAGTTCCAGTTTATGGCGTAGTTGAAATTGGCCCTGGAGCAGACTATGCATTGAGATTTGATGGAGTTGACGATTATCTCATTATTGATGACGAATTACCAGTTTGGGAAAGTCACATTGAGATTGAAGCAATGATTAACATGCCCGATACCAGTGGGATAAATTTCATCACAATGCTGGGTGATTACGGATGGGGACTCTATATCATAAACGGGAACTTAGCATATTCAAATCAGTACTCAATGTCACAAAACCCTGTATCAAACATGTCGATTTCCGAGAATAATTGGACTCATGTCAAAGTAATTGTAGAGCAAGACTCTTATGTTGAATTTTTCATAGATGGAGATTCTGCTGGTTACTTTGGTAGCGAAAAGGCATCGATTCCTGCAGGAGATTTTGGTTCCAATAGTTGTTTCCAAGACGGCCTTGATTGTGATGAACTATACATTGGAAGAATGGGCGCAGGGTGTGATTGTAACTACTTCATGGGAATGATTGATGATGTTATTATCAGTAATGCTGCTAATGAATCTAGTTGGCTGTTTGAAGAGGGTGAAGGCTCTGTTACAACCGATTTCTTCGGACTTAATGGGAGTATAAATGGTGCATCATGGGTAATGCCTGATGGGAGTATTGTCACTCAAGCGATACAAATTTTCAATGGAATCGAAGTAGGAGACATATCTGGAATGCCAGGAGACCAGTTGCTTTTCTTTGCAGAAATAGATGAAATGACAAAAGCTGCCTATTTGAGTGTGTTCGAAGAATTTGGCGATTTCTGGTTTGAAGAAGAGTCAAATTTTGAAGTATATGTTGGTTACGAAGATGTCCCTAACTCATGGGATTATGATGATATTCTTGAACCTGAGTGGGGCTTTCTTTACTCAGATTGGGAGTGGCCAGAAGCAGGCACATGGTGGTTCGTTGTAGTTCCTATCGAGGAAATTACCTCAATTTCAATTTACCTTGACTGGGAGGTTGCAGACCCACCACCTCCGTTAGATGAAATGACAGAACTGATCAACGCAATTCCAGTAACTGACCAGTCTATCACTGGTGGTCGACAAAAACCGGTTGAAGAAAAAATTCTCTACTACTATGTCAATGTAACAGAAAATCTATCAGCACTCACAGTGAAGACATACGGCGGTTCGGGAAATGTTGACCTTGGCATATCTTGGGGTACAGTCCCAGACCCTTTCAATAATTTTGGAATTTGGTTTGCTGAAGAAACAATGTTTGAAGATGATACAATTTACTATGATGGCGATGATATGACTGGAAAGGTTGCATGGGATGGCGGCCAAGGAAACGATCAAGTCGTCACATTGTATGATGTACAACCCGGTATCTACTATGTTGCTGCTTATACATATCAAAATGCTAAAGATTTCACAATAGTTTCTTCCTTAACATACCAGCCGGATAACATCGAACCTGAAGACGCAATTGAACTTACGCCGGGTATCGAATACGGACCACTAAGTGGCTATGATGGATTGATGCAATATTTCAAGATCGACGTACCAGTTGGCACCGAAAGATTAGAAGTCGACTTGTCTAAAGGGTTTGGAGAGGCATCACTATTCATGAAAATTGAGCAAGCACCTACTTCGGAAGATTTCACATACCTTTCATCCAGTCCAGGGGCTGGTGACAAAATTGGTTTCAATGATCCAGTGCCGGGCATGTGGTACATACTACTGGAAACAGAACAAGTATTTGGCTCGGTTATGATTACTGCATCATTTGAAGATCGTTATGTTTGGTCATATGATGGAACTCCAATCGAGATTTTCAACAATGAAGAAATAAGTGGTATTGAAGCACCTGCTGGTGAAGAATTATTCTTCTTCTTAGATTTGGAAAAGCCAGGAGACTATCTTGAAATTTCAACATATGGTGGAAATGGTGAATTATCTATCAGTGTTGAAGGTAAGCAAATTGTATTTGATTTTGATGACTTTTTCGAATTTGACGATTTCATGGTTGTAGATTCCGAAGGTATGGGCAGGCAACGACCACCTTCAATGGATACATCAAGTGAAGATATCGAAGTTAATTCATTTGGCGAAGGCACATATCAATCAGTTTTTATTGATTTACCTGCAAATGGAAGATTCGACATAGTAGTTGAAGCAGTCACTGATTTCTCTGATGTCACAATCTTAGCAAGTTGGGTGTACTCTGACTTCCTCGAACCTATCACAGTGGACCCTGTTGTGGAACCGACTGTGGAAGAATCATGTAGAGATGTAGCAAATGAGATAATGAAAATAATGGATAAAGACTCCAATGGAATAATAGACAGTGATGAATGGCTTGATGCTAACTCAAATGAAGTAGAATTTGAAGATGACATCGAAGGTGATGATTTTACATCCGTAGATTCAAACTCAGATGGAGAAATTGAATTTACCGAGTTGCTGCAAGAGACATGCAGTTGTGGTAATGAATTATGGATTGTATTCGACCAATTATCTAGTGGTGATGAACCAGTATCTATTGAACTATTAAGTTCACAAATATATGAAAATGAATATAATTTCCTTGGAATGGACAGCAACTCAGACCAAAGAATATCTAATACAGAAGTCGAGGTGATATCGCTGATCTGCGAGACTACTTTTGACGCCTTTGACAGTGATGGTGATGGCGTACCAGACAAAGACGATGAATTCCCTGATGACCCTGATGAATCAAAAGATTCTGACGGTGATGGTGTAGGTGACAATGCTGATATTGCACCTAGCGTGGCTAATGATTTGGTTTATTCAATTGGAGCACTCGTATTTGTAGGACTACTAGCACTACTTGTCGTATTTGCTAGAGGTAACAAAAATAACTTGAACTCTAATGATTGGGAAAATGATAAAAATTTCGATATATCTGAAACTATGCTCTCAATGCAGGAGCCTAATGTTCCACAACCTGTTAATCCGAACAATGAATCTTCGAGTTCTGTTTATCAGTCAACATTTGAGAGCATTGAACAGAATCAAGTTAACTTCCAACAACCGCCTAGTCAAGAATTTAGTGTTCCAGAAACCGTCAATAATATTGAGACTTCCTCATTTGAGGATTTGCTTAATGAAGAAGTTAACGTCAATCCACCTCCAAAACAAATTATGGGAATGATTGGAATTGATGGTAATGAATCTATTGAATACCCAATTAACAGTGGCGTCAAATGGACAAGAAATAATCCAAGTGATGAATGGACAAGGTTCTAACTATGTCTTTTTAGGCTGTAGAAGGCCTAGAGGCTTTAGAAGTCTCACGATATGTCTGTGCAACTCTGGTAATATCTCGAACATTATCAAAGCCATGAAAAACATCGCAAACAATGATACGAATCGAGACGCATAATTGTGTCCAAATTCGAATACCGACATACCAAAATAACTCCATGAGGTATATGTTTGATGCATCCAAATTAGTCCAACATTTCGGAATATATTCAAAATATGAATAACTGGTACTGTGAAAATAAGTGCTCTGATTTTACGACGCCAGTCCAAATCTAAAACCGATATTGCACCAATAAAGATTACCATTGATTGTAGTGCTGTACAAGCAAGAACAAAATTGATTCCAATCAATGTACCATCGCCGGCGACCAATTCGGTTTGATATGGGAATTCTCCGAATGTTTCGGTTGTGAACCATCTGTTTCCATCCCAAGAATCCCAATTTACCCTTCCAGATTCAGTTTGAACCCATGTTTCTCCAAGTTGAATATCACCAGTTCCGGAGATTCTGTAAAATAGCGCAACTTGAGATGCTACAAACCAAATTGCTAGAACACTCAACCAAGGTACATGAGCAATAAGTAGGTACGGGCCACCAGCATAAGCCATAGCTCCTCTAGACCAAATCAATGCATCTTTGGTCCTTCCATCTTCAACACGACCCTCCCAAACTGACATACCGATTCCAAGAGGAAGTGCAAGCATGCACATTATCGTTAAAACATAGTCTTGATGAGAAAAATATTTCCATGAGCCAGCAAAGAAGTATAATGAGACCAAAACCCACCCTATTTGTGCCAATAACGGGTTTTTCGACTTCCTATAGTGCCAAGAAAGAGCCAATAATACAAGTCCAATCGCTCCAATAACTGCGATTATGGACTGTTGCTCCATATAGGTGTGCAATGAATAACTTGACTTGAACGCTTGTATCATAAGGACAAATCACTTCAATAATTTCGTATACGGCTAAGCATGCGGGGCCCAATTGTCGAATACAGCCCTGGGAAATTTCCAAAAGACGTGGATAGTAATGGTGCGATAGCATTCATTGATAGAGACGGTGTACTAAACATAGGAAGTGCTTCTTACATCAACGGTCCTGATGAATTGACGATTCTAGAAAATGCTCCAAGAGCCATTGGAGAGTTAAAGCGTTCAGGATTCTTCGTCTGTATCGTTACCAATCAGTCACCTATCATGCGGGGATTATGGGATGAGAAACAACTATTTTCGATTCATCAAAGACTACGTGATTTGTTTTTAGAACAAGATCAAGATGCTCACTTTGACATGATAATAACATGCCCTCATCGCCATAGAGACAACTGTAATTGCCGTAAGCCAAATCCAGGTATGCTTCATGTTGCCGACCAAATGCTTCGAAACCCTAATGCCAATAAAATAAATTCCAAGCAAGAAATTGTAGAAATTGATTCAGAATATAAGCATGTCAACTGGTGGAAGGAAAAGGTATCACCGAAGCATGAACTAGACCTTTTAGTTGGAGACCGAAATAGTGACATGGGTGCAGGATGGGCGGTTGGAGCAAGATTATTCAAGGTACCAGAATCAATAGGAATTGATTCGGTCTTCAAAAGAATAGTAGATGAAAAAGACCAAGGCGATGAATTTAGCCCTTTGAGGTGAGCACATGGGCTGGCTAGGATTAGATGACACCGACCATTTAGGTGGAGGTTGTACGACAAAAACCCTTGACGAACTAATCAAAGGATTACCTTCAGAAGTCAAAATTGGAGAAGTAAGATTGGTCAGGCTTTGGCCTTTTGCTCGGCAAAGAACAAGAGGAAATGCCGCTGTAGCAGTCGAACTGAATTGTGAAAATGAAGAATATTTAGTGGAACACCTAGACTTATGGTGGAAGGAAAAAATATCTCCACTGGCAGGTGAATTATCCTCCTCAGAGAACTATGACAGGTTACAATTCCCTGCTGACCCCGGAATGGTCTGGTTTTCATCTAGACTTCCTGATTCTAGTTTCTACTATAATGCAGTTAGAGAGGAAGTCAACTTAGAAGATGTGCCGGTTGCTGAAAAAAACTGGGGGGGTCAAGGGATAATTGGCGCTACTGCAGCCGTTGCATGGGATAAATCTGAAGTCACATATGAAGCGATTGCTTGGCGAACTGAAAAAAACACAGGCCTCGAAAAATCAAGACTTATCGACCTTGAAAGATTAGCAGAAATTGATGAATTAGAATATACATTCATGTCAAGAGACCCAAGAACTGGCAATACCATGATTGCACCTAGAGGACCTTGCCCTGTTCTGTTCGGATTACGAGCAAGAAAATCTGATGTTGCAAATGATGCAGCATGTCACCTCTTAGAATCTAGCAGCACAGAAAGAAACTCAGGTATGCGAGTTTTTACTACTAATCAAGCGAGTGATGACCATCTTGGCGATGACTTATGTGATGTCGTAATAGAAACTGAAATACTTTCAAGAGGTGCTGTTGTAATTAATTGTGAGCAAAATAAACTTCTTGCTTTTTCCGAATCTGGAGATATCAAATTACTAGCACAATGGCTGATTAAATCCGATAAAATTAGATTTAACGGACTGAAAAACGAGGATGGAGTATACCATCTTGAACGGCTCAAAATTGATAAAAGTTCAGTATTAAAAGAACGACCACATTGTATTAAGTGCAATGTTCGAATGAAGTCAATGGGCCAAAATCAGCCTGTTCGCTGTCCAAAATGTAGGACCAGGTCTGAACAGAAATGGATTGAAACATCTAGAATTCCACCTACATTGGGTTGGGTTCAACCACCATTAGATTCTAGAAGACACCTTACTAGACCGCTCGAATGGAATTAAAGACCGATGTCATAATTTGTCTTAACATAGTAAATAATATATCTAGCACCCACTAATTGGCATCATGGCGGATGAACAGACTACCAAGAACGTAGCCTACATAATTATGGGAATCTCATTTTTAGTCATGATGTGGTTCATTCTAAAACAAGCCAAACAGAATCGAGAAGATAGTCTAGAAGAGAATACTCCAAATGTTGCAGGCAGCGATGAAAGACCGGGAACTGCGCTAAATCCTGAACAATTTGATGAGCCAGATGATGATGCATTGGACGAAATGGCAGAACTACTCGGTGAAGATGAAGATTTAGATTGATTGAGAATCAAGATACCCACTTTCTGTCAACTTTAGATCGAGATTACTATCATCCCATCCAATAGTTCGGAAAGGTCCGTCTTTTGGACGAGTTAATACAAAAATAGAGAATCCAATATCGGACATCGCTTTTTCTGCTCTTGCAAATGCTGAACCTGTTTTCTTCCCACTAGCATCAATGGATGACTTACTGATCAATAACAAAGTTATTTCATCACTAATATTTTTTGATAATCTCTCCACTTCCGAAATTAGGTTTGCTGGAATTCTCCCTGAACTAGAGCACCAGTCGTCTAGTACAACCAGTTTTACCGATGGCAGGGAATCAAGAGCGCTAATTATTGCATCTATTGCCTTGTCGAAAGAACTCGACATGGACATAGCATGAAATCGGGAAGAATCAATTACAGATAGATGTTTGAATAATTGAGAAAATCTTTGATTATCCGGCATATCTTCTCCAACCCATAAAACTCTTCCACCATCCTCAATAGTATCAGCAGAAACATGTAATCCAAGGGTCGTTCCCCCAACACTGCCTTCAACTGCTAAGTGAATGAGATTATTTTCAGACTGAAACTTCCATCTCCCCATGAATCTCCGACACGCAACAAGTGAATGACAGTTGCGGAAAATGGAAATGCTCATGACCTTCCAACTACAGGAGGTTTCATGGCAGGAACCAAGAAGGCGTCCAATGACTCTGGAGCCGGCGATGTTGTTATTCGAAAAGGTGAGAGAATCCCTAGAAGAAGTCCACCTCAATTCGAGGAGGTATCAAGTCTTGCTGAAGCAATAAAACGTGACGGTTTCTTTGGAACTGCAATGAATGATAAAAATCAGTATGGTCCAGTCGTTATGATGATTCTTCTTCTCATAGTTGCAACAATAACAGGATTTATGATTAAAATCCTACCAGGATTAATGGATGTAATTGGAAATTTCTTTTCTAATATATTTGATTAATCTGAATTATCAGCCTCTGAATTTCTAAACGGACTCATTGCAAGTCTAATGAAAACTATAGCGCAGATAGTCGAAAGTATGAAGAAAACCCCCACATAGGTAGAGATGTTATACCACATCATACCAACACCAACTAGGGAAAAGTAGGCAATCAACTGACATAATGCTGATGCTTTTTGTAACCTATCCCTCATGCTGTCGTCTAATTTAGAATTATGTTCCATCAAAAAAGTATAAATTAAGAAATAAATCCCTTGAAATGGTATTGTAACAGCGATAATTCCTAATGCAAACTCTCTAATCTTGGTTGGATTAGCTTCTTGCTCAATTCCCTGAAAAAGCATAAACGCAGTATTTGTACCTAGCAATGCAGCCATAATTGTCCATCTTTTGTCTTGAGAAGAAGTACGACTCTCGACGTTGACTGAACTTCCTGCCATGATGTCACTTGAATCTAAATAGGTTATTATTTTCGCCCAAGAATATTGATGAGTAGTATTCATTTCATAGGTGAGTTGATGATTCGAATCCAAAATTTAATTTTTTGATTCATACTATGATGTAGGAAGGTTCAAGAGTCTATTACTAGACCATTAATCATGGCCTTTTGCCCATTAGACTATCGATACGGATGCCAAGAGTTCAAACATATTTGGTCTGAACTTGGAAGACATGAAAGACAACTGGAAGTTGAAAGGGCTTTGATTTGGGCTCATATGCAACTTGGTAAGGTATCGAAACAAGATTACGAAGCCGTTGCGGCAATTGCCAATCCGACATCTGTATCCAAGGAAAGAGTCTCTGAAATTGAAGCTGAAACAAAGCATGATATCATGGCACTCACAAAAGCAATGGCTGAGGCAGCTGGAGATGCTGGATGGTGCATTCACCTAGGTGCAACTTCAAATGATATCGTAGATACTGCTGTCGCGCTTCAATTACGAGATAGTATCGTACTTCTTCGAGAGCAACTATGTCTTCTGATCAAAGTGTGTGCTGATGTTGCAGAAAGGGAAAGAGATACGGTAATGCTAGGACGTACTCACGGTCAAGCAGCAGTACCAATCACATTCGGACTAAAGGCTGCTGTATGGCTGGATGAACTTAGACGACAATTGATTAGATTGGATGAAGCATCACCAAGAATATCAGTAGGAAAATTCCTTGGTGCAGTTGGAACCGGTGCTGCTCAAGGCGTAAACGCTAGAGAATTGCAACGATTGATCATGACTCACTTAGGTCTTGGAGTACCGCTTGCAACAACTCAAGTTGTAGGTCGAGACAGATATATCGAATACGTATCATGGCTAGCCAATATAGCCGCTACCTGTGAAAAAATCCTTCAAGAAGTAAGGAATCTTCAGCGTTCTGAAATACAAGAAGCAGGAGAAGGTTTCGATATCAAAAAGCAAGTGGGCTCCTCAACAATGGCTCACAAGAAAAATCCAATCAAATCTGAAAACGCATCAGGACTTGCTAGAATCGTTCGTTCAATGATAATCCCAACATATGAAAATGCACTTTTATGGCACGAAAGAGATTTGGCTAATTCTAGTAGTGAAAGGTTCACACTTTCTCATGGCTCTGCGCTATGTGAAGATGTAATATCCAAGACAAGAGATGTTTTGACAAATATGTGGGTTGATGCTGAGAGGTGTATGGAAAACATACTATCTCAGAGAGGATTGGTCATGGCTGAAAAGGTAATGATCGAACTTGTAGAACATGGAATTCCTCGTGATGAGGCCCATGAAATACTTCGTTCCGCTTCCTTCGAGGCAGTCGATAAGAAAATTGAACTGATTGATGTCTGTTCGAGGACTCCTGAAATATCGGCAGCATTCAGTATTGAAGAATTGGAAACAATGTTCGACCCAGCCAATCATTTAGGCGACTCAGGGGAAATTGTTGATGAATGTGTTAAACTAGCAAGAGAAGCCATTAATTCTTGATGAGAGATACTGAATCTATCTTCAACTCTCCACGCCTTCCATCCCACGATGGTTCTCCAGATATTTCCAGTGACCCATGAAAGTGTGGACCTGATACGACAAGCGTTTCATATTCCCCGCCTTCACCGTCGACATTGAATCGATACTTGCTCGAAAGTTCTTCCATTTCAGCCAGAGAGTCGTTAGTCAAAATATGACCAATCCACTTTTCTGTAAGACCTTCACATGCTACACTGGTTATCATTACCTCAAATCCATTTGAGACCAAGCCCCGCATATGACCTAGACTACTTTGATGCCACAATGGAGTCCAGCTCTTGATGCCCAATCTTTCACACATCCTTTCAATGCGTGATTTTTGATAGTCAGAACGTATCGCCCCTGATACTAATCCATCAATATTCAAATCACGTAATTTATTTTCTAAATCTAAGATTTCTTGCTCTTGAATTCCTTCACTTTCAACGCTCAACCAATCTAATCCAGCAAGTTCGGCTTGTTTCTCAACTATACTAGTTCCAGGAATTTGGAACATCCAAGAATCATTTCCAGTTATTAGTACAGTAACCAAGCAATCGATGTCCCAACCTTTGCATTTCGCCCACCACCATGCTGCCGAGGAATCTTTCCCTCCCGACGACAAGATAGCAACTCGCATGAAAAGGGCAGATACTCTTACCACATGAGTTTGAGGGTAAAACTCGTAGGAGTTATATGGGTCGGGCATGTCTATGTTGCTTAACGAGAGTGAGTCATTAGGGTGTTTCAACCCTTATGCTCATAAAGTGTCGAGTGAAGGAAGGGATAAGTGAGATTATGCAACCAAGTGGAAGAGGATACGATCATGGAATTACAACATTCAGCCCAGATGGAAGACTATTCCAAGTTGAATATGCTAGAGAATCGGTAAAAAGAGGAACTACCACTGCCGGATTGAAATTCAAAGATGGTGTCGTTCTTGTATGTGACAAGAGAATCATCAGTCGGTTAATAATTCCTGAATCGATAGAAAAAATGTTCAAAATTGATAACCACGTTGGTGTAGCTACATCAGGACTTGTTGCCGATGCAAGACAACTTGTTGCTCGTGCAAGAGTCGAAGCTCAAGTAAATCGAATCACCTATGGTGCAACTGTCCCAGTAGATGTTCTTATCAAGAAAATTTGTGACTTTAAGCAATCATTCACCCAATATGGTGGTTCAAGACCATTTGGAACCGCACTACTTATTGGCGGCGTTGATGATAACGGAATTCATCTCTATGAAACAGACCCAAGTGGAGCATATCAATCATACCACGCTGGAGCAATTGGAAGCGGAAGAAATACAGTAATCGAATACTTTGAGAAGAACTGGAAGGAGAATATGACCCTAAATGCAGCAATGAAGATGGGACTTGAAGGACTCCGATTCTCTAACGATACTGAACTTAACCGTGATGCTGTCGAAGTATCGGTAATCGATGCTGATGGCTTTAGAGTTCTAGATAGAGCAGAAGTTAACAAACAAATCGACCGTTTGAAGCCACTTGAAGAGTGATTTCACCGTTAGACTCATTGGGTGCCTACATAATGGCACATTGAGGGAGACAGATGGTAAGCCTAGATAATTCAGTTTTGGCACGAATGGAAAAGGGCGGAAAACGCTATGAATTACTGGTCGACCCAGATTTAGTGGATGATTTCAAAAATGATCCGAAATCAGTAAATTTGGATGATTTCCTTGCCATGGATGAGGTATTTCACGACGCACGCTCCGGAGAGAGACCTACTGAAGAAGCAATCGAAAATACATTTCAAACCCAAGATATTTTACAAATCGCAATAATGATTCTGGAAAAAGGAAGCATTCAATTAACTACTGGCCAAAGAAAAGAGATGGTTGAACGAATGAGGCAGCAAATAATCCACCACATTCACAGTCAAGCAGTCGATCCAAAGTCGAAAAGCCCTCATCCAAGAACTAGAATTGAATTAGCCTTGGATGAATCTCGTTATTCGGTTGACCCTTTCAAGAAATTAGACCTCCAGATTAAGGAGGCAATTGATAAACTGAAAATCTTGATACCTCTTTCATTCGAAACCATAAGGCTGGCATTCAGAGTCCCTGGAACCGGTTATGGTTCGGCACACAGGCTGTTAAGGCAATATCAGGTCAAAGAAGGATGGCTGGAAGACGGTTCTTGGGCTTGTGTGATAGACTGTCCTGCTGGTATGAAAGGCGAAATCATCGGCATGATAATGAAAGTGTCAAACCAAACTGAAGTCAAAGAGATGTGATTTATTCACCCCCCTCTTGGGGTCGGCTTTATCATGGGTTGTCGTTTCGCCCGCTTTGGAGAAGAAAAAATGTCCCAAGGTCGAAGCGACGCCGAGCTGCGTCTCGTGACCCCGGGTATGGCAATCGGGCCATGCGCCGGGAAGCGAATAGGAAGCGGTGCAATCGCACTGAATGAAGAAATTATTGCAACCAAGTTAGGTTGGGCTAGAGAATTTAACGGCACCGTATCGGTTGACCCCATCAATAGCTCTTACATTCCTCGTTCAGGAGACCTTATTGTGGCAACAGTTGCTGAAGTTAGAAACAATCTTTGGTTCATGAATATCAACGGAGCATTCCAAGGATTGCTTCCAATGTCATTAGCACCTTGGAAAGTTGAATTTGGAGCAGCTAGACAACACATGGGAATTGGAGACGTCGCACTAGCACGTGTTCAAGAAGTCGATGAATGTCACAATGTTGTTCTAACTATGAAAGGTATCGGTCTTAGAAGGCTGAACCAAGGAGCTCTTCTTACAGTTCCTGTTAATCATATAGACAGAATCAAAGGAAAAGATAATTCAACACTTGAAAGACTCAAAGCGGCTAGCGATTGCAGAATAATCGTAGGTCAAAATGGAAAGGTTTGGGTTGACGGCGATGCGCAAGGAATCGCATGGTCACGTGCAGCAATTGAAATTGCTCAGAGATGTGGCCACAAAGAAACATTCGAAGCAGAACTTTCTGCACACGAAAATAATGCTCCAAATAGAGGTGAACAATAATGGGTGGATATGGCGATATACAATTACTAAGAGAAGATGGTCTACGATTAGACGGAAGAAAAATAGATGAAATGAGGCCGGTTAGTATCGAGGCAGGAATTTTACCTGCTGCTGATGGTTCCGCAATGGTCACACATGGATTAAATGTTGCAGTAGCAGCAGTTTATGGACCCATGGAAGCCCATCCGAGAAAAATTCAGAGACAAGACAGAGCAGTTATCGATGTTCGATACAACATGGCTCCGTTTTCAACAAGTGATAGAATTCGACCAGGCTACAACAGAAGATCACGAGAAATCTCAAAGGTTACTGCTGAAGCATTAGAGTCTGTTGTTCTTGTAGAACG
>ENA-ORDA01000440-ORDA01000440.1-marine-metagenome-genome-assembly--contig:-NODE-440-length-42152-cov-8.133856_pt1 | contig 42152 bp, 60 predicted proteins | sample MGYA00237778_ERZ508506 | MGnify/ENA primary metagenome ERZ508506 (study PRJEB26177, sample SAMN06267891) | marine metagenome | isolation source: Monterey Bay, California, USA | place: Pacific...
TTTTTTTTTTTTTTTTTTTTTTTTTTTTTTTTTTTTTTTTTTTTTTTTTTTTTTTTTTTTTTTTTTTTTTTTTCTTTCTTTTCTTTTTTTTCTTTCTTTTTTTTCTTCTTTTTATGTTGTCCTACTTGTAAAACTTAAATCTATTTAGTAAAACTTAAAAAACTTAAAAAACATGGAATGTTATATTGAATTTTTAAATTGTAAAAATTCTTTTCGTTTAGATCGGAAAGAATTTAAAACTTACGAAGATGCAGTAAGTTGGGGAAAAGAAAACATAGAACGATTCAGATTAGATTCAGTTAAATTTTTTAAATATTTTTAACATGACAATTAAAAAAATCAACAAGGAATTAAATAAAAAACTAGGTAATGTATGCTTAGTAAAATCAGTAGGATATTTCTATGTTACAAGTGAGGATAAAGAAATTGGATTAAAGTTGGCACAACTATATAGCACATCAATTTATGTTTGTCATCTTAACCAACAATCTTTGGAAGAATGGGTTGAAGATGTTAAATTTATATGGAATCAAATATCTTAAAACAATTAAAAAAAGCATCACTAAAAAATGGTGCTTTTTTTTTCTTAAAAATCAAAAATTCGTGCCAATGTTTTATTATTTTTTTCTGGATTTTTTACCTTCACAATTCCAAGCTAATCTTGAAAAATCATTTGCAGTAGCACCTTTTTTACTTGATTTAATTCCACTTGATCTTGCACAATAACTATCTCCTGCTTTTGTTCCTGATTTGATTGTATATCCTTTTGCTCCAAAATTAATACTAGAACCTTCTCCATTTACGGGAGTAGCTTTGTACTTTTTTCCTTTTGCAGTACCTTTTGATATTTTGTACTGTTTTCCTTTAACTTTTACGGTTTTACCTATCTGGATCCTGCTTGCCATAATTTATTAATTTTTTGATTTAAAAATTCGTGCTTATTTTTTAGTTTTCTCTATGAGAAAAAACATTAGAAGATAATCTAATAATTCTTTCATTTTCTAACCAATTAATTAGAACCCAAAAATCTGAACTACTTTCTAAATCTCCAAAAGCTTCATATCCTATTGCTTGATCTTTTAAAATGGTTATTTCAAGTGAATAATTAAAAAAACATTCAGTATTTAATCTATTCAATATTTCTTTCTGTATTTTTTCAACCATTTTTTTTTTTTTAATTTCTTCTTTTTATCCCTCTTCTTTTTTTCTTTATTTGCCTTCTAAATGAATAACGAATTGCATCCATGGTATGATTATATTCACCAATCGGAATACTAGCTTTTTTATTATTCCACGAATAATTCCTTAATTCTCTTTTTATATTTTCAGATTTTGGATCAACAATAATTTGATAATCTTGTATTTCAATAATATCTGCTTTTACTGAACCTTTTTCTTTTTTTGCACTTACAATATTAAATCCTGCTTTTCTTATTGCTGATGTCGTTCTTGGTTCATTTGTATCAGCTACAATTAGATTATTTTTATTACCTATTTTTTTTCTAATTGCTTCAATTATTTCACTTTCAGATAATTTTAAAGCAAATATTTTTTCTCTGACATAAATTTTCATTTCTTTTTTTACTACTGCTACTTCAATTAATGCCAAAGGATCAGGAAAGTAACCATAATCCATTCCATGTACAGAAGGAACTTTTGTATTAAATTTGCCTTGAATCCAATCTGTATAAATCGCACCTTCTGACATTTCTAACCATCCACCGATATACACATAGTAATATTTACTAGTATGTTTTACATGGTTTTTATCTTTTTTCTTTGCATTTTTTTCATCTTCTAATGCTTTTAATTTAAGATTTGCTGCTTTTTGTAACCATGTTGCATCAAGATAACCTTCTTTTTCTGCAATTCTGTAAGTTGTATGTATGTGTTCTACTTCATTATGATTTGAAACTGTTACATCATAATTTTCAACTTTTATTTTTTTTGAATTTCCTTCAATAAATTTTTCGTAAATAAAATGTTCTTTGGTAGTAGGATTTTGAATCCAGATTACCCTATTTTGTACTGCTGTTGTTCTAATTGAATTATCAATTGTATCAAAAGCAATTGGATCATCAAAATCTTCTCCTTCTTCAATTACCCAAGTTGAAATACCTGCAATAGATTTTAATTTTGCAGTTTGATTACCTTGTGAAGTTTTTATTCCACTAAAAAAAATAAAACTTCCCGTATGCTTATTGATTACTTTAGTTTTTGTGAAATGAAAATCATCTGTAATTTTTAACCGATCAGTAACAATTTTAAATTCTGGAATAATACTTGCTTCTGCTGATGACATTGTATATCTCGTGAATAAAATTCCATGACCTTTTTGAAATGTCAACAAAGCAACAAATTTATGTACTGATGATGATTTTAATGATCCTCTACCACCTGTAAGAAAAAAGTATCTTTTTTTAGAGGTGTAAAGAGGTAAGAAAGGATCATTTTTTTTAACTTTTAATCTTGATGGAATTTCTATATTTTTCATAGTGATTTTTATTCATCTTCTTCTCCTTCAACAAAACTACTCATATTACTTATTGACATTGAACCAGATAAATCAATTTCTTTTTTATCTCTCCAACCATAATTATTTTTAAGAGCAAAGATAACTAAAGTTGGATTTAGTTTACCTTTCATTCCTGCTTCAACTATTTTAGCTTCAAAAACTGAATCAATAAGTTTCATTTTAGAAAATAAATCTACTTCATTAGAAAATTTCCTTTTCCATATCCCCCAAATTTCCCTATATAATCCTAAATCAATTAAAAGAGTACCTAGAAAATTATAGTCATCAGGATTATTTTTTAAAATGACCATCATTTCATCAACTTTATTAGATACAGTTTCAACTGTCCATTTTAAATTGCCATGAGGTTTTTTAGTTTTAGTTTTAGCTATTTCACTCATTTTTTATTATTTTATTAAAAAATCTTGAAATTGATTTAAGAAATATAATAAAATTTTTTCTTTTTTATTTTTTTCAATTTTAAAATCTGAATCAAAGTCAAATTCTTGACCTGATTCTTTATAGCACCAAGTTCCATTATTAATTTCTAATCCTTCTTTTTCTGCAAACTTTTCAAAATTATCATTTGATTCCTTTTGAAGAATCACTTTTAATAAACGGTAAATTGCGTGTCCTTCTGGATAAGAACAACTAATAATAGTTTTATTGATTCCATTTTCATAGAACGAAGAAAACAAAGAATAGTAAACTTTGTCATCTATTGTTTTAAGATTTTTAAAATCTCCCCATGAATCAACAAATTTTTTTAATTCTCTAAAAAGAAAATCAGTTTTATTTCGATCCTCTGTTATCACTAATTTTTTCATCTAACTTTTTTACTTTTAAACAATTATCACAAAAGAAAATCGCTTCTACAAAATTTCGTTTCATTATTGTAGAATAATGGACATAACTACTAGTAGATTTTATCCATTCAGTTTTACAAAGAGAACATCTTTTAAAGCAATTTCTTTTTATTGCGCTCCCTCTTTTAAAAGCATCTAAGGTTGTAAATTTTTCTTTTATTTTCATAGTATATTAATTAAAAAAATGGCTGATTATTTATTAGAAGATTTTAAGCAACTAATAATAATCAACCAAATACAAACTGATACTTCTTATTTATTTTTAAAATGGCAGATCATCTTCTGCTCCTTTTTTATTATTATTACTTTCTCCAAAATGTTCAACTTTCCAAGCATCAAGATTAGTAAAATAATTTTTAAGTCCTTCTTTATTTGTCCACTCCCTACCACGTAAATTATAATTTACTTTTACATCATCTCCAACCTTAAATCCATCAAGTTTTTCACAATTATCTTGAACAGATTGGAATTTTACTAGTTGCGTGTATGCACCATCAACTATTTCTATAACAAATTCTCTTTTTTTAAAAGAATCTGTTACTTGCTGAATATCCATAATAACATGAATTTTTCCTTGAACTTCTTGCGACATATTAATTTTTTTATGATTAAAAAAAAATGCCTATAAATTCGCTATGGAAGAAACTTAGCATACGGAACCCTTCTGCGGATTCAAGTTTTATTAATTATTTTTTTTATTTAACTAAGTTAACTAACCTTTTTATCTCGTTAATTAACATATCAACTTGCTTTTCAAGTAAGTTAATAGTTTTTTCATCTCTAGGTATATCAATTTTAACTAATTCTTTTTTGTCAAAATTGCAAGGATTGTAAAATCCAATTGACCAAGAATCATAACCACTAACCATCATACTAAATTGGAGTTGCGCCCATTTTGCTTTATCCAATAATCCTTTTTCTCCTCTTTTAGAAGAATATATTGGAATTTCACCTTTACTATATTTGTCTAGTAAATCAATATAATGCAAATGATTATCTGACCTAAAACATTTAAACTCTGTACCCTTTTTTTCTTTTATTAAAATCCCATCTGGACTGCAACCAACATAGTCATTTAACTGAATAAATCCTACTTGCTCAATTGAGCAGTAATAATCTTGCTCATACTTTTTTCTAGCAAGAATTTCATATTCATGTCCTCTTTCAGTATCTACCGTTGTAAAAAAAGGTTTGGTACTTTCATTTGTAATCCTTTCTGCTGCTTTTTCAAGCGCATAAGTTAATGCTCCTACACTTAATTCATCTTCTTTACCTACTAATAGACAAGATGCAGCAGAAGCAGTAATTTTCCCTAATCGCATTTCATTCCATTCATCTGTATTTTGTTCAATGTCGAAATGAAAAAATGGATATTTCATAATTTATTTTTTAAGTTTTTTAAGTTGAATTTTTAATTTCTTCACATCATCTCCTGCTGAAACTACTGATTTTACAATATCTTCTTTGTCAATGCCATTGTAATTTAAGATAATTTCTCTTAGTGCAGATTTTAATTTATCTGATTCTGTTTCTTCTTTTGGCAAAAATTCTCTAATTCTTAGACCATCAGTAGTAGTACCAAAAGCATCAACTTTCTTACTGTAAAGTTGAATCTTTTTACCTACCCAATCTTCTACAAATGCACTTTTGTAAAGTTTTTCAATAATCTTACAATTTGTTCTATTTAAGATCATTGGTTTATAATCTTCAACAAAACTTGCTGCAAAACAAATTTCTTTTCTACCATTTGCACCTGTTACTTCTTTTTGAGAAGTACCTTTTATGGTAAGAATCAAGTCTTTCCCTGATTCTAAACTATAAGTACCTAGATATTCATAATTAAAATTTTTCTTCCAATGTGTAGACATATTTTTTAGTTTTATAAATTAACAATATGCAAATTTAGTAATAATAAATCTATATTCCTAATTTGTATTTACATTTTTATTTTTTATAGTAAATTGGTTTAGGTTTTTTTAATTCTCCATTTTCATATTTACTACATTTTATTGCTCCTTCATCTACTTCTTTAGAAATAAAAATTCTAGGTTTATTTATCTTTTTATTTTCATATTTGCCAGATACTAAATTATTTTCTTTTAAAATTTTACCTAATGATTTTAGTGATCTATAAGGATAAACTTCACATACATAACGACCATACCTATCTTTATATAAAGGATATATTTCTATTAAACCCTTTTGCAATAATTTGCTAACTAACTTTTTTGCAATTTTTGCTTTTTGATTTTCTTCATCAGTTTGACTTCTTCTACTTATTTCATAAGTATCTACATTTAAAAGTCTTACACTAATGATCACTTTTTCAAAATCTTTACTCTCTTTATCAGTTAGTTTTAAATAGCTGCATTTAAAAGTATCACCATCATAATTTTCTATGTATGTTGCATCAATTCTTGGATAATAATTTTGAGCAGAATTAGTAACTAAACTAATAAATAAAATTATTGCTGTTAAAATATTTTTCATATTATTGATTTTATAATTTAATTGCTTAATAATGCCTTAATTTTTGGGTGTGATTTATAATTCATTAATTCATAATCAAAATCACCTCGTAGTACATCTACATTAGATAGTTTTACGGTTGGCAAATCGTATGGTTCTCTTGTCAATTGCAATTTTGCTTGCTCAATGTGATTGCTGTACAAGTGTACATCTCCTAGACTTCCTATTAGTTCGCTAGGCAAATATCCCGTTTCTTCGCACAATAACAATAGCAGCATACCGTATGATGCAATATTATATGGCAAACCTAGAAAAGTATCAACGGAACGCTGATTCCACATTAGAGATAATTTTCCGTTGTTAACATAGCATTGAAAAGCGTAGTGGCAAGGTGGGAGCGTCATTTGGTCAAGTTCTCCTACATTCCAAGCTGATACAATATGCCTTCTTGAATCAGGATTTTTTTTTAAACCATTTATCAATTCTGCGATTTGGTCTATTCCGTTACAGTCCCTCCATTGCTTACCGTAAATTGCTCCAAGATCACCATCTGTTCTTCCTGACTTCTCATAGTCCCCGTTCCAAATATTACAATCATTATCTACAAGATATTTTATATTTGTATCACCTTTTAGAAACCACTTCAACTCAGTCATTATAGACTTCATATGCATCTTTTTTGTGGTCAAAAGAGGAAAACCGTTTTTCATATTGTGCCTGATTGTGCGACCAAAAACAGAGATAGTACCTGTACCTGTTCTATCCGATTTTTTTTCTCCGTTTTCGAGAATGTCTTTTAATAGTTTTTTATACTGTTTTTCCATTTTTTTAGTTTTGTTTTTAAAAAAAAACGCTAGACGTTAATAACTGAGTTACTGCGTCTAGCTTGGTGTTGTTTTTTCAAATTAAGATGTAAAGTATTTTTAATTCTTAAAGATACTTTACAATTCTGATTCTAATTTCGATAAACTCTTGAGGAAAAAAACTTCTATTAGATTGTTTCATATTCCATTCATTTTCCTCCTTTCTATAAAGAAAAACTCTCCCTGATAATCCATTTTTACCCAACTTAAATAATACACCATCTACATTCAACTCAAGTGGTGTTCTATAATTATCATTTGCATCAATATATTTTAAGCATTCATGTAAATCCTCTTTTGTACATTTTGCACGAAAAATCAAATCATAAATACCTGTTCTTTCTATTTTAAATTTTTTTTCTCCGTTTTCGATAATGTCTTTTAACAAGTTTTGATATTGTTTATCCATATTAAAAGTTTTGTTTTTAAATAACAAATGCTAGACGTTAATAACTAAATTACTACGTCTAGCTTGATGTTATAAGTAATACTAATCTTCGCTTTCAAATTGGTATATTGGGTGTAAAATAGATTTAGGGTTCTTCCTTTTTAATCCATTTTCGGTTATCTTTTTAATAGCGTTATTTATCACTTTTGCACCTTCTTTACTTATCCAAGTATCTCTACTATTTAAGTGGCTCTCAAAGGCAAGTGCTACATAATAAAGTTCTTTGTCTGTAAAATCTATTTTTTCTCGTTCCATATTTAAGTTTTGTTTTTAAATAACAAACGCTAGACGTTAATAACTAAGTTACTACGTCTAGCTTTGCGTTCGACACAAGCAATGAAAAAAAATCAAAACATTGTGCCGATAAAAAAATTAAAGAATTTTACATTCTTCTTTCAATTGCCTTTCCGATTCAAGAATCATATTAGAATGAATATAATCATGTGGTGAAACAATATTATTTTTTGCTTTGAATAAAAGTTCTTGAAACAATTTATTGTTTTCTTTAAATAGTCTTTTGTACATCAAAACAGCACGTTCTTTATCTGTTCTTAATTTACTTTTTTCAAAAATTGTTTTTTGTCTTTTAAGGAAAGACATATTTGAATTGTGCCTTTTCTTTTCTTCATTAATAAGTTTATCTATGTCCATGATTGGAAGATTAAAAGATTAAAAAATAAAAAGCCTGTGTCGAACAAAGTGTATGACGGCAATAGATACTATGCGCATCTACTGCGCATACAAAACCATTAGGCTTAATACTTACTTAGTGCTTCTAAATCAGCTTTTGCCTTTTCTATTTTACGTTCAGAAGATTCTATCATTCTATTATACTTTTCCGTAAGGTGTTCTTTTGCTTCTTCTAATGTATCCCAGTAATTTCCGTAATTACTTCTTTTAGCACTTCTTCCGTTTGCTAACCACACACTTTTTTCTGTTACTTTTGTTGGTTCTACTACTTCAATTAGTTCTCTCCAACCACCTGTTTTATACATTTTCATCTTTAAATTATTTTAGTTATTATTAAATCGTACTAAGCCTAACAACACCTATACGTCAGCTTCCTATCGTCAGCCACAATTACAATGCGTTAAATCTGTATATCGTATCTTCAATATCTTTATCAACTGTATCGTGTGTTATGTTGGCTAATTTGCAAAAGCATTGTAACAGTTCACGTTGTTGGCTAACAATACCTATACGTAATTGCTTATTTTCTGCTTTTAATCGTCTAATAGTTTGTCCTGTATTAATTTTCATTTCTGTATTATTTAGTTATTATCTACGCAACTACGCATAGCCTTTAAAGTTGTGCTTAATTATTTTGCTTGCATCCGTTCATAAACAACAATAGCAAGTTTAAGCCAACGTGGTATATCTTTATTTGGTTGAGTGACTGATTTAACAGAATCAGCACTATTGCCTGTTATATCAGCAATGTCGGAGTTAGTCAATCCTAACCCCAATTTCATTGCTTTGTATCTTTTATGCCAATTCATAAATTTGCGTTTATGTATTCAGCACACTTTTCAATTTCTGCTTTAGGAATATTAAACCTAATGTGAAAATTGTCGGTATTAATTACTTTATCAATAGGCATTTTACCCATTCTAAATTCTGAAACCCATTCCAATAATAACATTGGTGCAGTTCCTATTGTTGGTATTTCTAAAATCCAACCGTTTTTATATTTTATAATTGCTTTCATGATTCAAATGTAAACATAAATTTACAATCTACCAAATAAAAGTAAATATATTTTTACATAACCGCAAAAGAACATAAGCACAACAACACCTATACGCCATACAAGTACAAGCGCATAGCCACGTCCGTTATAAATAACTTTATACACCTACAAATATACAACTATTTATTAAAAACAAAAACCCTAAAAACTAAAATAGCTTTTTGGGTTAATCAAAATTAAAAGAAGTATTATTTAATTTCTATAATCTTAAAAATAATAGTATTATTTTCTAGTTCTTCATTTGCAGTTATAGTTAATTTCTTCCAGTATCTTTTATCATCATCTATAAATTTACCTTGCCTATTAAGTTGATCTATCATTACTTTTACAGAAAAAACAACATTATCACAATCAAACCTATTCCAATATTGTACATCAACTTCAAATTTATTAAATTTTGGTAGATTAGATTTTAAAATTATGGATAGAAATTCAACTTCTAATTTTAATACTTTTGATCTTAATGCTCTCCAATGTAAACTCTTAGCTGAATTAGTTGATATTAGTTTACCTTTATAAGTTAATTTATATTCTCTCAATTTATATTTTTTATCAATACCCATTTGGAATCTGCACCTGATTTGTATAATTGCCTTTTACCATTTTTTGTTTCCTTGTAATCACAATGGATAAATGATTTATATACTGCAATTCTTTTATAATCAGTATATTCAATAATTAATTTTAAAAATTCATATTGGTTTTCTACAAAGTTTTTACAAGTCCAATCTACTGCACCTTTACCTTTAAAAGTATGTTGACTATTACCTTTTCTACCTCTTGATAATTCCCATGAAACAGGTCTATATCCACTTCTTTGAGATGCAAAAATTGGTATATCAATAATATCTCTTACTTTTTGCATAGGTAAAATATGATAATGCAATATTTTATCTGCAATATAAGATGGCACAATAGCACCTCTAATAACAAATTCTGATATATTAAAATCTAATTTCATTCTGGATTAATTTTATTATCTGACAAAATAAAACATAAACCGATTACAATTATTAAGTTAAAAATCATAAAACATATTTTTCAATACAATTAATTAATTTTTGAGTATATTTTATATCGGTTGCGTAACCACCTTTTTTTATTGCTGATGACCATTTTTTATAGTCTTTGTTGTTGTTAATTTTCTCCCATCTTTTTTTATACCTTTTTTTATTAAGGAAGAAACCATGACTTATAAAACAGTTATATGGGTTTTCATATACTCTAAAATAATCATATTTATTTATGATGTTACCTTCTTTATCTTGTTCCGTTGTTTTAAATTTTTTGCATTTAGTTTTATGATTACATAAATTTTTACCGCATTTATGCCCAAAAAAATTGTTTACGTTTTTTGCAATTTCTGATTCTCCTGCATCACTTTCTAAAATTGCTTGACCTAATATAATTGATGCAGGTATATTACTTATCTTTTCACTTTCAATTGCAAATTTACCATATTCTAAAGCAAACTTTCTTTTTCTGTTTAATGACTTTCTCTGGTGAATCTTTTTAATTTTTTTAAAATTTGCTAGTTTAATTATATTATTTTTATCATTGATAATCTTTCTATATTCAATATTATCTAATATAATTTGACTTACTCTAGTTGATTCTATATCAGCAGAAGAACAATTTAATTTTTCGTAATAATTATAATTGTAAAAGATTAAGCTAATAAAAGTTAGAAGAATTAAAACTAGTTTTACTAAATTCATTATTTATTATTTATTTGATTTTTTAAATGATCTATTTTTTTTAAAGTTTCTTTTTCTTCTGTAATTGAGTATTTTTTTAGTTTACCTTTTTTGCCTTTGCTTATAAATAATTCTAATACTCTAATCATCCTTTCAATCCTTTCAATTTCGTAATTTTTCATAATTAAAATGGTATTTCTTCTAAATTATTTGGTCTAGCTGATTTAATTGGATCAATTTCTTCTCCATTTATAGATTTTTTCATTTTTTCAAATATTCCTTCCATTGGAGAACTACCAAATTCACCTTTATACCATCCTGTCAATGCTTCAAAAAATACAGTATTACATCTTGGTTGTCCAAAACGATGCTGTTCCTTTGCTTTTTGCACATCAACAAAAACACTATTATCCATTTTATCAGTATAAAACTTATCTCGGTGTATTACTGTAATTACATCTGCTTTATTGCTCCACATGGCACCACCACTTATATCGTATGCAGTAGGTTTTCTAACTATACCTTGCATATCAGGATTCATCTTTTTTGGGTGAACAACTATATTACAAAACAAATTGTGCATTTGTGATACTTTTTTAAATTGCTTTAACCAATGCGATAAATATTGATCTTCCCTTTTTATATCTTTGTATATGTGATCCAATTGGTTCCAAGGATCAATAAGAAAACCACCTATTCCCTCGCATAATGCTAATTCTGATATTTTATCTAATATCCATTTTGGAGTTTGCATAGCATCATTTTCAGTAGAAATATTAAGTTCCTCTGGATATATAAAAATAAAATTATCACTTATAAAATTTTTACATAAAATAATTTCTTCCCTAGTAATGGCATTAGCACTATTTTTATCAAGACTTTTTCCCGTAAATAAACTAATCATATTTTTATAAAAAACCTTTGCAGGTGCGTGTTCTGGTGAAAATATTGCCCATTTTGTATTTGAATTTATGCTTTTTAACATCATTAAGAAACTAACAAAAGCAGATTTTCCATGATTGGGTATTCCTGTCCATAAATAAACAAAATGCTTTATCCACGAGAATCCACTTTCAATAGCTTCAAATCCACATGGTTCACCTTTATCATATCCATTTTCAAAATCTTCCAAAATTTCATCATATACATCTTCTGCTTTTTGAATATCTGAAACAGGAACCTTTTTACAATTATTAAAACATTTTTCTAATCCAACTATTCCATATTTAATTAAAACATCATTTGCATCCTTACAATCATCTGGATATGAAATAATAAAACACTTATCCCTACCAAACCTATTAATTAAAATTTCTTTTAGATAATTACCATTTTCATCATTATCTACTGATATATATATATCCTCCTTATCTTTTAAAAAGTTATAACAAGTTCTTAGGCAATCTAACTTTGTTCCAATTTTACCTCCTTTATTTGGCGCACCTTTATCAATTGATACTGCACCTGTTAATCCAAGAACTTCCCAACTTAAAGCATCAAGTTCACCTTCACATATAATTGCATAAGGTATTTTTTTTATATCATTTAGTTTGTATAGAATTGGTTTGCAATTAGGAATTTGATAAAATGACTTGCCACTAACTTTCCTAAATTTACAAGCAATTAAGGATTTATCATTATAGTAAGTAAAAGCAATATCACCATTCTTATTCTCTCCAATTCTATTTCTTATTGCAACTTGTTCTGTTATACCTCTTGATTTTAAAAACTCTAATGAATTGGTACTTAGTTTTTGAAAACTATTATTTGGATTAGCATAAGTTTTACTTTTGTTAATTTTTAGTGAATTAGATTTTACATTGTTATCAGAATAATATGTTTTACTAATCCAATCATTACTATCTACTCTACCTGCAAAATCGCAATGGTTACATTTATAGAACCCTGATTCTAAATTGATACTCATACATCTTTCTTTGCTTTTCTTCCTTGTATGGCTGCAAGAAGGACAAATAGACGCATTTCCCCTAACACTTCTTAAATCAACACCTAGTTTTTCAAATCCTTTTGAATAATTACTCATTTTTAGTTTTTATTTTAAGTGAAAATCTTGTTTTGAAAAGTTTTTAATTATAAAAAGGTACTTTTCTTGGTCACTTACAATACCCAATCCAAGAACCTTATTTTCCAAAGTTTTTTTTATGCTTTCTTTTCTAAATTTGTTTAACTCTTGTAATCTATTAATAAAATAATATCTATCATCAGCCAGATTATTATTAAGATGATTTATACCAAAATGCTGAAATTTTTGTTTCCCTAAATTATTAGTTTTTATAATTCCTTTGTATTCATCATCCCAAGATTCTTGATTTAGCCATGTACTTACCATTTTAGTTCTTTTCCAAGTTTCAACTGATAAATGTTTTTTATAAGCATCTATTCCATCAAATGCTTTTTTTGCATTTCCATTTTTGCATACTTTATACCAAGATACCTTTGCTACTCCTTTTGATTGTTTTAAATCATATTTTTCCCAAAATAATTCAAATCCTTTATCCCTTTGTTCTTTACTCCATTTCTTAGAATTAATTTCAAAAGAAAACTTTACTTCTTCTTTGTTAATACTTTTCTCTTTGTTAATACTTCCTTTCTTGTTAATACTTAGTAGCGGATTTTCAGTAGGCTGACTTTCAGTAGGCTGACTTTCAGTAGGCTGACTTTCAGTAGGCTGAAAACTTTTATTAGCTTTAACATAAACTGTCAAGTAGTTACATTTAACACTATAAAGATTAGAAGATTGCCTTGCACCATTCCTCCTTTGTTTTTTTTCTAAAATATCATTTTCTACTAGTAGATTTATTCCATTTGTTACTGCATCTCTACCCAATCCCGTATATTTTTGAATTGTATATTTTGATGGAAATGCTTTCTTATTAACATCTAAATGCTTTGCAATAGCTAATAAAATTACTGTTGCCTTGGCTCCGATTATAGGCATTGTTTCTGTTATAAATCTGTCATCTAAATTTATCATAATCTAATTTTAAAAAAAAAGGTCAACCATGAGTGATGCTTCATGATTGACCAAAACAATAAATTGTTATTATAATTATTTTGTAGTGCATCACCAACTAATAAATAATTATAAATACAAATATATATTTATTAATGTATAAATCAAATAACCTAAAACTTTTTATTATTTTTTTTAATTACCTGTACTTCCAAAACCTTTCGATCCTCTTTCAGTTTCAGTAAAATATGAAACATTTTCCCATTCAATTTTTTCATATTTAGAAAAAACAATTTGTGCAACTTTATCTTTTGGTTCAATTGATATAATTTCATTGGATAGGTTTACTAAAATTATACCTATTTCACCTCTAAAATCACTATCAATTGTTGCAGGTGAATTTAAAACACCTAAACCCTTTTTAAGCGCATTACCGCTTCTAGGTCTTATTTGCGCTTCAAATCCTTTAGGTAGTTCTATTCTTATGCCAGAAGGTATTAAAACTCGTTGTAAAGGTTTTAAACTTACTCTATGATCTATATTTGCTTTTAAATCTAATCCTGATGATCCTTCGGTTCCATATCTAGGAAAATCTACCTCACTATCTAATATAATTTTTACTTTATTCAATTTATTTATATTTTATATGATTTTTTTAATCTAGTTCCAAACCAAGATATAGTCATACCAAAAACTAAAGCCAAACTTTCCAAAGGAATAAAACTACCCATTTCATAAACCTTTCTTACTTTTTCAACATCGGTCAAATTAGAATCTTCTTTTATTAAAATAAGTTTTTGTAAAAGACTATCTGGTATTCCTTCAATGAAGGTAGGATTTTCTTTTTTATACTTTTTCATTTACTTTTATTTTTTTTATCTATACTATTAAGGAGTAAGTATAAAAGGAATGAGATAATAAAAGCAATTATCATTGGAATGATAATTAAATTAAATACTACCATAGTTATTTATTTTCTTTAATTAAATAAAAAATATTGTTTTCAAATATTATCTCTTGATTACTAACTAAAGTAAACAAAGTATTTAATAATCTTCTGCGAGAATAAACCTTAAATTCTTTATAAATCTCTGGTAATCCACTATCAATATTATCTTTTAAAAATTGTTTTATTTGTTGTTCTAATTTCATACAAAATAAAAAAAAGAAGAGGATTACAAAAATTGTAATCCTCCTAGATATTTTACTAACCATCTAATTTAATGAGCATCACTTTATGGCTGATAGCACACCTATTCTTTATGAATATATTATTTATCTATATCCATATTCGTTTTTTCATATTCATTTAAAATTGACTTGCTTTTACAAGTATATCCAGATAAAATATTTATCCAATTATAATTATCAGCTACAATTATTAATAAAGAAAATAAAAAATAACTTACTAAGTAAATATTCATTTATATTTTTTTTAAAAAGTTGAAAAAAATCGCTCCATATTAATAGGAGCGACTGAACAAAAACTTAAAAAACTAAAAAACGATGTTCTTTGATTTCTTACGAAGTAACCATTTTAATATCATTTGACTATGAGTTTTGATGCTTTCATTAATAACATCAATTGATGATTCTACTAAAGTTCCACCTCCCATTTCATCCTTTGCTGAATCATAGTCTTTTGGTAATGGAAGATAAATTTTTACTTTTTTTAAATCATCAGTAAAAGTATCAATTTCCCCAAATCTTTGTAATCCTGATAGGTAATCTTTTAAAGATACAGAATAATTTACTATTCTTTGATTTGTTTCAATACAATAATCAATTGTATCTAAATTATCTCCTACATCTGCTTTTACACTTACAAAAGCAGAATCGAATAATTCTTTTTCTTTTTTAGTCATTTTAAGTTTTTTAAGTTGTGAAAAAAATTGAAGCAAATTATAATAATTTGCCCCAATATTAATAGTATGTTATCTTGATTTATTAATTTCTTTTCTTAAAAGATAATCAATTACTTGATAGTCTTTTAATTTGTAATGTACTCCCAAACTCTTAATCATGTTTTTTGTTTCTACTTTATCTTTACAATAAAGTGTTATTTTTCCATGTTTAGGAGATTGTTTATACAAATCTAAGATTTGTTTATCGCTCATAATATATTGTTATTTTGTTGGTACAAATATAGGGTAAAATATATTACAATTCAAAATAAAAAAAACCTTTCTACATTTTTATAGAAAGGTTTTTTAAAATAATATGATTTTAGTTATTATTCAACTTCTTTCTTTTTTGATACTTTGTTTATTGATTCATGCACAAACATTGAAAAAACTGAAACAAATAATGTCATACTTGCCCAATTTGCAAAATCAATATTAGATATATTCCAATTTACTTGCCAAAAAGAAATTAAAAACCCAATTGCCATTGCTGATCCCCAAACAATTGCATTTGTACTAGTGCCATCAAATATATTTTTGATTAGTTTTATTGCTCTAGTTCCTGATACAATAATTTTATTTAAAAATCCAGAAGCTAATAATGATAATAATAAGGTAAGCCATCCTTGAACTCCTTTTGGTGGAAATTCGGTTCCTTCTAAAACTACTTCTAATTCATCTTTTCTTGCAGATAAAATTTCACCTAATTCTTTTAAATCATTATTTGATTTTACACCATCAATAGTAAATTTTTTCCCATCAGCTAAAGTTATGGTAAGTGATTCTACTGTATCTTTTAACTCTACTGTTTCTACTTCTTGTGCAATAGCATTTGAAAAAATAAACAAAGAGAAAAATAAAAATAAATACTTTTTCATTTTATATATGTTTTTTGATTATTAAATAAATATTTTAAAGTTTAGCTTTTCCTGTTTTTACTACTGAATTATCAAAAGTTACTTCTAATTCCATAGTTCCTAAATCACCTCTTTCTAGCCATTCTGGTTCACTTACCAAAATTTCATTCACATCATAAGTAGTTCCTTGATATGTAATTTTTACGTAATGGTGCAAAGGTATCAAAATTAATACATCTGCTAACCATTCTGGAACAAGTACATTGCACCTATGAGTTTTACCTACTGTTTGTATTCTAGGATATACCCTTCCTTGTCTTTCAGATACTTCTCTTTCAAATGGATAACTAGGTTTACTAAATTCAGTAGGAAAATAAGCAAAATTCTTAAAACCTGTTGTATATTTTATAAAAGCATTTGGATATTCAAAATTTTCATCGTGATACCATTCAATCTTTAAAAAACAATCTATATCAGAAACAAATCTAAAAGGTTCTGATATATAAGGTCTTTGACCTCCTAAATTAAAAAGTGCTTCATAATCACCATTATCAAAAATGGCTCTACCATCTACAACATTTAATCCATCAGGATTATCTATTCTAGTTAAACCATCCCAAGTAATTTTATCAAAACCTGTTTCTTGTGATAATACTAGTCCACCTGATTGCATTGCAATAGTAATATCATACTCTGTTGAAGTTAGCAAGTTTCTTATCTTAAAAGTAGATATATTTTCCCCAACATTAATAAACTTATCCCATTGAAAAGGAGGAATAAAACCTTCTAATACAGGCATAGGGAAAACTCTATCAAATGAATACCATAATGACCTATGCTGCTTACTTGCTAAATCATAAAAAGGTAATAGTGAATAATTTTTTAAACTCATTCTGTATCGTATTTAACTGTTATTTTTAATGATCTTCTACCTGTTCCATCTGTTTCTAATAAAATTTCTGCTTTCTCAATTTGACCATTTCCTATATCTGTTTTAATTAACTTTAATTCATCAAAATCATCTGGAATAACTGTATCTAATTCTTGTACTTTAGATCGCATTGTACTTATAGCTGTTATATCTACACCATTCAAATTAACTAGATTAGCAGGTAATAAATGTCTTTTAAATTTATCGTGCATATAAACTAAAGAAGCATTACCATTTTGTATGCTTTCAGTAACACCATTTATATCAATATCAATTAATGGTACTTTATAAATAAGATCGCTTAAATCAATTTTTGCAGCTAGTAAAGCAAAACCATTTTTATTAATTTTACTTGGTGAAGTTTGCATAAAATCTAAATCAGAAGTAAATGGAGATAATGAATTTTGTTGATTTTGACCTTTAGTAACATATTTTGATTTTATTTCAATTTTGTAACCTTCAAAAACAGTAGAAACTTCATCCATCCAACTATTTTCAATCGTTTCTGGTAGTGAAAATTTATTGTATTTGAATTTATTAAATCCTGTTGACCAAGGTACTCCCGTATATATTTCATTTAACAAAGATAAATCTAATCCTATTTGTTCAGTAGTATAATTTTTACCATTTTCAAAATAAACTGAATGTTCTATTCTTAATCCTCCATCACCTTCATTTATATACCAATCTAAATTAAATCCATACTTTAGCATATTAAAAATTTCAGATAATTTTATTATTGCTTTTGATGCAGGTAAATCATATTTACTTGAAGTTACATTAGTTTTGGGAGAAATAAATAATCTAAATCCTGATTCACTTGTAACAGGATTTGCTGTATCATTGTGTAAAAAATTACTTGTTCCTATTGTTTTTTGAAAACTTAAACTAGGATCAATTTCTTTTAATAATCCTGCAATAACATCACTTAATTCATAGCAATAATTATTTAATACCTCTTTTGTTGCAAAATTATTTATAACTATTGCATTACCTGTATATGATAACCAAAACGCTGAACCATGCCAAGAACTTTTAGAAGTAGGATAAGTTTGTGGTGGTGGTGTAGGTTGAATATGATAAAATGGTAAATCTATACTTGGATCAGTATAGGATCCAATTGAAACAGGATATTTATTAGCTGTATTTGTATATGTAGAAGTTATATCAAATGATAAATAATTACCCGTTAAAATAAAATTATAGTTATAATTATATGGCAATATATCATCTTCAACATCAGGAATATTTATAACTGTAAATCCAGATACAGTTTGAACATCTGTTAATATTCTAGTATATGGAGCAAAAACAGAAAAACTAAATTTACCATTAATTGAACCCACACCATAAAAAGTTCTTTGACTTAATGGTGTAAATGGTTCATCTCCAAGTTGAATAATAGATGTAGCATATAAAACAACATTATCTGATACTCTTATTATTTCAAATAAACTTTCACCAATTTGACTGCTATTAAAGTTTTTTTCAATTTTATAGACATTATCATCTCTTTGAAAAAAAGAAGCAGTAGAAATAGTACCTAAATATTTACCTGATACATCAACATCTCCATATCCTGATACTCCATATAATTCTGTTGCTGCTGTAAATCCATAAGTATTAACTAAATCATTACCTGTAAGACTTGTGCTTATTTCTTCTTCCCAAAAAGAACCTCCAATATGATTTGATAAAATTCCTGTTCCTAAAGTAACTACTTGAAAAATCGGTCTTTTTACATATTGTACAGGTGTATTATTAATCCCTAAATCAATAATATCAAATTCTTTATCAATATCTGCTAGTATCTTTGCATACTTATCAAATGGTGTAGGTGAAACTGAAAATATCTTATTATCATCATCAAATGAACAATCTGTTTTTGAAAACTCCCCTCTGTAAAACTCTGAAAAAACACCGCTAATTTGGGACATAACAATTAAAGTATAACTAGCTTCTATTGTTGCTAATCTAACAAAATCATAATCATCTCTTTGAAAGAAAAAATTACCACTAAGTTTCTTCCTTAAAAAAATCTTATCAGTTTCTCTTTCTAGTTGCAAAGCTAATCCCTTTCCAAAATTAGGATAACATTCAACTATATCATTTAATGAATAAGCAAAATAGTATTGCAAATTACTAGAAAATGAATCACATACATAAGAAACTATTGAACCTGTTGTTGATGTTAAAATACTATTTGCTTGTGTCCTTCCATGTGGGTATATATCTGTCGTGCAAGTAATTGAAAAAAATAATGGTTTTTCTGAAAAAACAGGAGCATCTAAATGAATAGAAATAGGAACCAAATTGTTTGACGTTTCAAATGAAATTGATTTTGATGCTAATTTTAATCCTGTGCAATTTTCTTCCCTTACTTGAAAAAATACTGATTGTGTAGTTATCGGTGAAAAATTATCAACTTGAATAAAAAAATCTACTTTATCAAAAGCATTTATAATACCTACAACTTGTCCAAAACCTTTTCTAAAAGGTGAAGGAGTTAATGATGCACCAGATAAAGGGAAGGTTTCATTTACTGTATTTGAAATAGATTGATCTGTTTTAAGATAAAACTTATAAAATTCTTTTACTGCCATATTATTGGATATATGTTGTTAAAACATTTTTCTTTTGTGTAAATCTTCTACCATTTGAATCAATACCGTTTTTAATTTCTCCTTGTATTCTTATTTTTCTTAATTCACTTTCAGTCCTACTCATATCGGTATTATTTGAATTTGATAAATTAAATAATGGAATACCCTCACTAGCTTGATTCAAAGTTCCTAAATGATTATCAAGTGTTCCTGCATTAATTGAATTTACTAAATCTTTTATTCTATTACCATATCTACGAACAGATTTTCTTTTAAATACTCCCATTGTTTCACCTCTTTCAGCATATACTTGTTCTCCTTGTGAATTACTCCCTACAAATGTATCATTTCCGCTTGCATGAGAACCACCACCTATTGTTTCATAACCTCCTTTACCTAATGTCTTTTTAGTAATATTATTTGCTTTTATTTTTGCTGCTGCAAACGATCCAAACATTAAAGCAATTGATGCAAGTGCTAATAATGGATTTTCGGTTCCAATGTTTTTCCATATTCCTGATGCTGCTGTAATTAATGAACTAGTTTGAGTAATCGCATCTAATCTTTGTTGATCTTGTACCGCTTTTCTTCTTTCCTTTAATGCTCTTTCTTGATTCTTTTTTGCTAAATCAAATTCCATTTGAGCAGTATCTACACTATTTGCAAAACCAGCATTTCTATTAGCAATTTCTTGATTTAATGTTCTTTGTGCTGTTGCAACTTCTTGATTTGCAGTTTGCACATTTTGGTTTGCTGCATCTACTTTAGCTTGTTGTACATCGCTAATTTGCTTTAATGCAAAAGTAACAGATTTATTTATGGCATCTTCTTCTTCGTCACTTACATTAATTCCAAGTAAATCATAAATAGATTTAATAGATTTTCCACTATCTCCTTGACTATCCCTACTAGATGCAATTTCACCGTTTAGTATTTTTAACTTGTTTTTTATTTGTAGTTTTTCAAGGTCGGTTAAGTTTTTATTATAAAATAATTCTAATTCTAATTGTTTCTTTAATCTTCTCTTTGTTGCTAATAATTCATAAGCATCTCTTTCATCTTTATTTCTTTTAACTGATAAAAATTTTGCTTTTGCTTTTGCTTCTTCTAAATCAAATTCTTCTTGCTCTATGTCTTTAAAAATATTTGTAATTCTTTCTCTTTCTTTTTGTTCTTTGTCAAAATATTTCGATTTAACTGCTGCAATTTTTCTTGCTGCTTCTTCTTCTATTAAAACTTGATTTTTATTATCAAGTAATTTTCTTTTCTTGGCATTTTCGATTAAGAGAATTTCTTTTTTTTCACCATCTTCCATTAAAGATAATTTCTCTTTTTCCGCATCAAGAATTTTTATTTGTTCTTCTTTAAAATATTTATCTTGAATTTCTTTTTTTCTGTTATTATAATAATTTATTAGTGCTTCTGTATTTTCTTCACTTTCATTGTAGATATATAATTTTTTATCTAATGATAATTGCAACAATGCAAGTTCTTTTTTTTCACTATCTTCCATTTCATCAATCCTTCTTTTTCGTTCTGCAAATATTTCATTTTGTGCCTTATCTCTTTTTCTTTTTGCTGCTCTTTCTGCTGCTGCTGCTTTCTTTAATCTTTCTGCTTTTTCTTCTTCTGTTTCTACTTTACCTTTTCCACCAATTTTTTGAGATTGTTCCTCTCTATATTCTAATTCATTTATAATGTCCTCTGTGGTTTGTTTTCGTATTTTTAATATTTCTTTCTTTGTATTTTGTTCTCTTAATATAGATTCTTTCGTTCTTCCTGATCCTCCTCCTCTTATTGCACCTCCTTGGTTTTTATCTTTAGAAGATGTTGTTTCTTTTATTTTTATATCTATTTTATCTAATTCCTTATCAATATCTTTTAATTCTTTTTTTAATAAAGTTAATCTTTCTCTGTTTAAAATACTTTCATTATAAGAATCTTGTGCAGCTTCAATATCTTTGATTTTAGATTTTTCTAAATCTAATTGACCAAAATATTTTTTATTAATACCTTTTAATATTTTAAGTGCTACTATTTTTTGATCTCTAGTAGCATTTTCATCTTTTAAAATATTTGTTAATCTTGCTGCTTCAACTTTTTCTGCTCTAACCGTATCTATTGATTTATCCTTAATATCGTTTAGTATATCTCTTGTTGTTTCAGCTTCTTTATTAAAAGCTATTATTGAAGTAACTATTGCAATTATTGCAGTAGCAACAAAAGTATATGGATTTGCTTTTAATGCTTTAGTAAATTTATAAACTGAAATAGTAGCTAATCTAGTTGCAGTAGTCAATGTTCCCTTTGATATTGCATTTGCAATTGTTGCATTTTTACTTATTCTTTCTGCTGTTGCTGCTAATAATAATCCTGTTCTGTATGTTGCGAAAGATACTGCTGCTATTCCTACTGCCTTACCCAAGTTAATAATAAATGGTAAACCAAATTTTATAAGATCAATAAATTTTCTAAAAAAATCAATAACATCAGAAAATACACCTGCTGCATCTAATTCTTCTACTAGATATGTCCATGATGAAGAAAACCTACCTTGTGCAGCTACTAAAGTTTCTACTTTCTCTAAGTTTTCAACTCCAAATGCTTTTTCTACTGCTTTTGCAAATTTAGGTAAAGCATCTTCACTTAATACTTCACCTTTTTTTAACATTTCATCTAATTCTTGTACTGATTTACCTAAAGACCTTGCCATAATTGCAAAGGCTCCTGGCAATCTTTCCCCTAATTGCAATCGTAATTCCTCTGAACTAACTTTTCCCTTACTAATCATTTGTTCCAATGCCTTAAACACACCTCTAGTATCATCACCAGATAAAGATAAAATTGCACTTGCCTTTGAAAATGATTCAAATATTTTTTGTGTTTGTTTTACTGATAAATTTGTAGAACCTGCTGCTGCTCTAAATTTAAGATATGATTTACTAATATCTATTATTCCTATTCCTAACCTATCTGATACACCTTTTAAAAATTCTTGTGTTTGTGCTAGTTCAACAGTAGAAGTAATAACTTGTCTATATGACAAATTAAGTGCATCTAGTTCTTTAGTAGTGCCAAAAATACTAGTAAATAGTGTTTGTACACCTGTAAATGATAAATATACTGCTGCTAGGTTTTTAAACGATTTCCATAATCCATTTACTGCTGATTTATAATTACCTACATTCAATGTGTTTTTCCCTGTCTGCGCTTGTAAACGCTTCATTTCAGTATATATCTTATTAGTTTGTTTAAGTAAAATCCTACCTTCTCTAGTGTTCTCTCTTTGTGCAACTGACATTGCATTTAACTTAATTTTATTCTTAGAATATTCAGCAGATAAAGCATTGTAAGAAGTTGCAACATAAGTAGTCAATCTAGCTGATTGTTTATTTAATTGGTTCTGTTCTCTAGTTGCAGCTTTAATAATTTGGATATTAGTAGCATTTCTTGCAATAGATTTATTATAATTATCGTATGCTCTTTTTAGTTCATTTGCTCTACTTGCAGATTTTTTTAATCCTGTACTTTGTGTTGTATTACTAGAATTATTTTTACGAATCTGCGCTTCTAATTTAGCTGCTTCTTTTTTTAATGTTTCAACTGCTGCTTGTAATTGCTTTGCTTTATCAATAAAAACTTGCAATGAACCATCATCAATAAATAAATCACTAGACTTAATTGGATTTGACATATATAAAGTATTAGTATAATTTTAAATGTTTTTTTAGAAAAGGGCATAGCGAACAAATCACTATACCCTTTCTTCTCTTAAAATTATATATTTATAATATAATTATTTTCTTAACCTTTTTTTATTTTTAGGAATTTGTGATTTTATAAATTCTAATTTCCTTAGAAACTGATAGTAAGTTAATTTTTTAGGATTACTATATCCTTTTGATTCTAAAATACTGCAAGTATCTTCAAAAATATTTTTACTATTGACCTCTAATCCTTCTGAACCTCCAAAAACTTTAGGTGAATATTGACTAAATATAAAATCATCAATTTTTTCTATTTCAATTTTATTATCATTATCTCTAATTATTTCATCCAACAATAATAAAGACCTATTCTTTAATCTTGAAAGGTATTCTTTCTCTAAAACTGATTCATTTAGTTTTGGAAAGAATGTGTCCATTTCATTTGCAACTTTTTTTTTATTGATTTTAAAAATTTCCTTATAAAACCAACTGTCAAACCACCTTGACTAATTCTTAATAATGTTTCTTTTACTGCATTATCTGATAAATCAACTATTCTTTCACCATTAATTGAATGAATCCAAGGTACAAAACATAAATGCTCTGGTGTAGTATTTTCAATTATAAATACAAAAGATTGTAAAAGATTATTATTTTCAATCTCGTACTTTTCATGTTTTCCTGATTTAGATAATCTAAACATATTACCTAATCTTTGAGCAATTGAATCTATGTCTGCACCTATTCCAGAATCTAACATTAAAAAAAAATTGTATCTACTAAAATTGTAAGCAGGCATTTCTTCAATGCCATCATAAAGAAGAAGATTAAGTTCTCCAATTTTTTCTGATCTCATATTGTATGTTTATTTCTTCAAAGTTATTATTTTTTATGAATCAATAAAATTAAAGTACATAACGATAAAACAAAAAGAATAAACCAAATCCACCAAGGTATTTTATTTTCTATTTTTGTTACAAATTCTTTATTATTTATTACTCTATCAATAGTATCTCGAACAGTTAAAAATATAGTATCTGCAAAAACTTCTGTTTTTATTGATACATTAATAAATGTATCTCGAATCAATTTAACTTCTGTCATATAAATAGAATCAACAATTTCATATACAATTGAATCTGTTTTTAAATCATTCCACTTAGCAAAAAGTTCTGTTGTATCTGCTTCAATTATTACTTCTTTAGTTATTTCCCAAATATCAATAAGTGTATCAGATTTTTCAGTAATTAGTTCTGGATATTGTATTGCAATTTGATTTAATTTTTTCGCTGCTCTTTTTTGTGTTAAGCAACTAGAAAATAAAACTAGTATCGTAATTGTTAAAATTATGTATCTCATTATTTTTTTATTAATGTGTTCCAACTAGCATCCATTTATTTACTGTTGTATTATACCTCAATGTTCCACCACCTCCTGCATGGATAACTAAATTATTACCTTGTGATAATTGAAATTGATTGTTTGCACTTGATGATGAATTTGTATCGGTAAAAGTTAGATTGTTTGCAAAAACATTAAATGTTATTATTGTACCATTTACTGCATTTGTAGCATCAATACCTGTAATATCTTGATTACTTGTCATTGAAAAATCAATGTGATTGGCTGTTGCAAGATTTGTTGGTGAAAGGTTATTACTTTGTGATGATAACGCTACTAATAAACTTTTATTCCTTTTTTCTACTTCAATTAAATGACCATCTGTTGTTAATCCTAATTCATATATTGATGCTGTTTTTGTTGCTTGTGTAACTTTATACCCTGCTGTATTTGTATCATCAAAATTTAATGAAGGTGACGTTGTTACTGTTGTTGCATCCACAACTGTTACTGTATAATCAAACCCTGTATTAGTTGAATTAGTTGCTAATGTGATAACATCATTTGTTGTTAAACTATGTGCAGAAGAAAAAACAATTGTATTTGTAGCTGCTGTTTCACTTGTGATTATTAATGCGTTATTTGAAACCACTCGTGATGTAACATCTGCAACTTTTTTATTTCCTGCTCCATATCCATCAAATTGCAAAACCTTATTTTCTAATTCACCAATTATTAAATCACCAATATTTAATTCATTATCAACATGAAAATAATCTGGTGCTAATAAATTTCCAATTATAATATTATTAGAACCAACTGTATAAGTACTACCATAACCTGCTCCATTTCCAATCATAATATTTTCATCTCCATTGGTCATAAAATATCCTGTTGCATTTCCTAAAAATGTGTTTGCTGTACCTTTTAAATTTAATGCAGCATTTTGACCTATAATTGTATTGCTAATTCCTGTAATATTAGACCTTAATGCTTTATAACCAATTGCGGTATTTCCTGACGATGAAGTTGTTTCTCTTCCACTTTCAAACCCTACAAAAATACCTCCTGTTCCTGCGGCAAGATTACCTGAATATGTACCAATTTTAATTGCATCACTTGATGATGAACCCGAACCTGCAAAATTACCAATTATAACATTTTCATCTCCATTGCCTAATCCATAACCTGCATAACTTCCAATCGCAATATTTTTTTCCCCTGAAGTTAAAAAAGCTGCTGTACTATAACCTATTGCAACATTTTGATTACCTGTTATATTTGATGAACCTAATGCACTATAACCAAACCCAACATTATAGTCCCCACTTGTATTATTTTTTCCTGCATTAAATCCAAAATATGAATTTCCATTTGCTGTTGAATTTATTTTGTTTCCACTTTCTTTACCGAAACAACTATTATAATTACCTCCATTACCTTCCCTCATAGAATAATAACCAACCGATGTATTTCCAATCCCACTTACATTGTTGCCTAATGAAAAATATCCAACTGCTGTATTTTCTGAACCATTATTATCTTGTAACGAAAATCCACCAATTGCAATTTGTTTTTGTGCTGTTGTTGAATTTTCGTATGCCTTATATCCAAGTGCAATATTTTGTTGACCGCTTGTATTTGATTTTAATGCACTATATCCAACTGCTAGATTATAACCTCCGCTTGTCGGTGTTGCCATTGTTAATGCACCTCTTGAAAGAAATGTATTGTTAATATTATCTTTTATTGTTACTTCACCTCCTGTAAATGTCAAAGTATTTGATGATAAATCTACTGTTCTATCTGAAACAAGTACATCATCTGCACTATAAATTGAATTTCCACCACCACCACTTGCGTCAACGTATGCTTTTGTTGCTGCATCTTGTGCGTTCGTTGGATCTGCTAGATTTTCTATTTTTGTACTTACCATACTTATACCATTTTCAAATTCCGAATAGCCAACAAATAGATTATCTGTTGAACCTCCTTGTTGAAAATTTGTACCTCTAATAGTACCTGTCACATCAAGTTTTGTTGTTGGTGTGATAGTTCCAATCCCTACATTTGCACCATTCAAATAAGAATTTCCGTCTGACCTCAATCTTATAGTATTCGTACCTGCAGAATTATCTAACTCTAGCATTGCACCATCTGAATTACTGTGCTTAAACGAATAGGTTTGAGTCCCTAAATCATTATAACCTGAAAATATAGTATTTGTAGTAGCATCCGCATATACTTTCAATGATCCTTCATTTAATAGCAAATTACCTGTTCCTAAAGTCAACAAATCTGCTGTGGGTGTTGTTCCTATTCCTACATTTCCACCTGTAAAATTGAAATATCCTGCACTCGCATCAAAAAGTATATTACCAGTACTTGCTGTAAACTCTATATTTTCTGAATCATTTTCAAATTGTATTTTACCTGTACTTGAAAATTTCTGCCTTCCACTATTCAAAAATAATCTTCCATTTGTTGCTATTTGAAATTCCTCACCATCTCCCCAACCAATACTTGCATTTTTATTTAAACTAGATTTTAACCATAAACTTGCACCTCTTACATTATAATCTCCATCGGTAGGTAAACCCGTAAAACCGCTTTTATATTTTATACCAATATTATCATTTGTAACTCCAAAATATAATTCTGTATCATCTGGAAAAGCAACTAATCTATCCGAAATTAAACTATCATCTACTGTATAAATGTTTCCATTACCTGTAACTATTCTTTCTACTCCATTTTCATCTTTTTCATACCAATTGCCATCAGATTTACGATATAAACCTGCTACGTAACCTGCTCTTGGTGTAGCTGATTGAATATTTAAAATTTTCTGTTCATCAACATAAGATTTTTTCTTAATTGGTGAAGTTTGACAAAATGCAATAAAAGTAATTGAAAGCAATAAACTTAATATTAATAATCTTTTCATTTTATTTATTTTTATATAATAACTAGTACAATTTTTTAAAAATTCAAGTGCTTTTAGTTCTATTTTTAGATGCTAAATTATTGTGATTTTTCCTTTTACCAATTTTCTTTAATGATCTTCCATTTTTTTCTGTTTGCATTTTAATCAATTCAGAATAAAATTTATAATCAAAAAAATCTTTCATTAATTCATCAAAATTATTTACTACCATGTTGCAACATATTTAATACTGATTTTGCAATTGAATTTGAAGCATCAAGTGAAGGTTTAATTTCACCTATAATTCTATCTTTATCAAGTTGAAGTCTTTTTACTTCTTCTAGTAAACCATCAATAATAACTTGCTTATCATTAACTCTAATTTCCATCATTTCATTCAAATCTTTAATTTGACTTTGAGAAATTAGTTCAATTTTATTCATTGCAGTAGCATAAAGCCTATACATGAAACCAATAACAGAAATTAAAAGACCAATCCCCCACAATAAGAATTTTTGAAAATCATTTGGTGGTATTGCATTTAATAACTCATTCATTATTTCTAATCCTATTAATGTTCAAGAAATATAATTAATATATGTTTATAACATATAGAACTAATTAAATTAGACCATGATAATAAATAGTTACACCTGTATAATCATCTATTGCAGTAACTTGAATTGATGTGTTATTTGCATTTTGTGAATCTGCAATCATATCTATAAAGTTACCATCAGAATCTTTAAATGACCATCCTAAAACAGTAGTAATTCCATTAGAATTAAAAGTTTTTGGTGTATTAGCTGTTAAAGTTTGATTTTCTAATGATCCTCCATTGTAAGTTGAACTACCATCAGGGGGACTAATAGGATTGTTATATGTTGAATCAGATACTAATAAGATAGTATAACCTAAATTTGATGCAATTGGTGAAAAGATATTATAAACACTTAGTTCCATTGTTATTGTGTATTGCTGTGGAACATTATTAGTATCTAAATTTGTACCTAAATGTGTAACTGTTAATACTTTTATTGGTGTTGCCATTTTAGTTGATTTTTAGCAATTTTTCATATAATTAATTTTACCCTCTATCCTAAAAACTCCATAAGGTCGCATCATATAGGGACTTTTAATATTGCCATACGAAAACCCTCTATAAAGTGCAAGATTGTAACCATTGTAAACATTTTCAACTCTTTCTAGCACTCTATCACATACTATATTAGAGTTTAGCAAACCCATAGTATTTAAAACTGTAATTACTTCATGTTTTACGTTTTCAATTGACCTATTATCAGAATCAGTAGGATATATAAGATCATAATTAAACCAAACGATTAATCCAAATTCTGCTGAACCTCCTTTAAGTTGATTTGGAACCCAATTTATAGTTGACATTTCAGCTATATCAAAAAAAGAAAAATTACCTTTATTTTGATCTGGAAATAAATCTATATATTCATTATTTCCAGAATAAATTGCAGGAAAACTACCCTTATCTTTGCTTTCTAATAATTTTTCGCATTTACCATAAGCATTATCCAACCAAGGTAATCTTGCAAGCAAAATAGAATTTATTTCTTCAATTGCAGCTTCAACTCCTATTGGTTCAATTAATGTTTGTGGTGTTCTAGTTGCTATCATTTATTTTATAGGCTTTGTAAATCTTATGTATCAGTTCAATTTTTGATTTTCCTAAATAAATTTCTTGACCTAAAGTACCTATTGAATTAGTTTCAAAATTTATAAAAATTACAAAATCAAAATCAATAGTTAATAATTCAATTGGCTTTCCACCTTCTTCATTTGGATAAAAAAAACAATAAATTGAATTACTTAATTTTCTAAAAAGTAAAAAAGGTTTTTCTTTCTCAATCATTTTAATTAGTTTTTTTTCTAATTAATTCAATCAAATCAGGTTTTATCAATTCTCTTAAATCAATCATATTTTCATCCGTTATACCTAATATTACATTTCCATCTTCTTCATACTTAGTTCTTAATGTAGGATATTTCCAATCAGTAGCATTAAAAAAAATGTCTTTAAGATTAAATTTTAACTCAATTGAATTATAAAATCTACCTGTATCTTTTAGAGTAACTTTGTTACTTGGTTGTCGCAATTGGTCTTTTATATCCTTTGTACGATTAGTGTAATCAGGATAAATCTCATCTCCTGTTGATCCTATTCCTGCGTACAAATTAACTTTATTCCAATCTATTATTTGTGCTTCATGCTGTTTTGATAACTCAATAGGATAAGTTTCAATTTCTCTTTGTACTTTTTCAAGTTTAGCAATTTTAGCAGCTATTGTTTGCATTTTAAATAGATTTATATTTCATCCCTCTACGTCTACAAGGTAAACAATGTTTGTCTATTCCTTGTGTATCTAATTGCAATCCTTCAATAATTTCATCTAATCTTTGTTTTAATCCTCCTGCCCTTCCTTGTGTATCACCATCAACTTCATACAAGACTTCTCTACGTGCAATATTAGTTTCAAATCTATTTACTCTCGCTTCTACATTGTATGCTAACATACGTAGTAAATCTGATGCCAACTGCACACCAACTAATTGCCTAAATAAATCTTTTTGTTCTATAATAAATTCTGAAAAATCACATACAGCAGATAACTGTACATTTAAACCATGATTAGTATTTACATCATAAATATTTTTAGATGTGTCCCACATAACGGTATTGTTACCACCAATCGTAAATGGCGAAGCAGAAAAGTATCTACCCATTGAATAACTTTGATTGGTTCCATTATAATTATATGTTGTGTTTCCATTTATAGAACCACCTGTTAAATCATCTGAATTATAACAAATATAATATGAACCAGAACCTTTTGATAATTTCCAATCTACATCAAACCATTGGACTGAACCAACTTCTGTATAAGTAACAGATAGTGTTCTTATTGGATTAACTGAACTTGTATGGAACAAATAAATATTAAATGTTTCTGCTTGTTCTAATTGAACTCCTATCTTTTTTAAAGGATAAATTAGACCTCTTGCAGTTAATGTCGTAATCTCTATACCTTTTGTCTTATTTGATTGATTTTCTACATCTCCCGTTACTGAACCTAAATCAAATAATTGGTTCCTTTCTAATAAGTTTCTAGTAGTTTGATTTTTTAATTTAATTCCTGTCCAAATATCAAATGCTCTTATTGTTGCTGCTTGTGTTTGACCTCTCAACCAATTACTAAAATCTGCTTCTATTAATGCTTTAGTAGAAGGAGATAATGAACCATGTATTGATTCATAATCAGGAGCAATAGAATATAAATTATTAAAGGTAAGTAATGGGTGAAAAGAATTATATTTAATTCCACTACTTGAAGAAACTAAACTTGATTCAAGTTGAACTCCATTTATATCAGAATTTTGATCCCAACCTATTACACCATCGAAAATTGTCTTAATTAAATTAGGATCAAACATATATTTTTTGATTAAGAAAATTAGCAAAATAGTTATGATAAAAAGGGAGGAAACGAAGGTAGTTTCCCCCCTTTAATCAAACATACTATGAGAACTTACTATTTTAATTCGTTCAATTTACGAATCTGCAATTGCAATCTTTAAAATCGGACTAGCAATAGTTGCTTGATCTGAATTGTATGGAGTAACAAAAGCTAAATCAACTGCAAAACCGTAATGTTCTTTTAATGCTCTAGTCATATCAGCAGTAGCCGCACCATAAACAGTAGAAAAATTCCCTACTGATTCATAGTAGTAAGAACCCATTTCAAAACCTAGTTCTGGAATATTTACAATATCCCATTCGTGACCTGTTCTTGATTTAGTTCTTGCTAATGCTTCTCTTTCAAATCGTTTCAATAATCCTAACGAACCATCTTCAACACTATATGCTGTTCCTACTTGGTTAGCAGCATTTGTAATTCTGTTTGATTGAGATAGGAATTTGCCAACAAACTGACCATCTTTGTTTTTAGCATTGTAAACAGAATCTTCTCCCATTTTTTTAATCCTTGCATTTACTCCAACATTAGCAATCAAATGTTTATTTTCATAAAAATCATTTGATTCCATCATTGGATCAATGTCACCAACTACTTGGTCATATAATGATAAAGGAGAAACAACTGTATCAGCAACAAAAGTATATAAACCTAATAAATCAGGTGCTACTTGTGTTTTTGCTGAATCTAAAGCTGCAATTGCAGTAGTATCAAGTGTTGCTAATAACTCCTTGATATGCTTGTTCATTTTTCTTCTAAAATCCCTTTGAACAGAAATATCATTATTATCAAAAGCAGTAGGAACCACCGTAAATTCAAAAGCATAGGTAGCAAATGTAACATTGTATAATTTTGATGTGTTTTCAGAATCACCAATAACTACATTACGAGTATTGAGGATTGATACACCAGAATCATAATCAATAACAGGAATTTGAATATCCCTACCATTTGCACCCATTGCAGCTTGGATTAATTCTTCTGAAATGATACCATTTGGGTTATTAGTATCTTGAACGAATCTATCAAATGCCCCATACTGTGACATTCTCATTTCATTTTTGTCTATGTCGGACTGACTTCTAATATCTAGCATCCGAGTTGCGATAACTGACATATTTATTAAATTTTGTGTCCTTCGCTACCCGTAGCAATGGAGATTAAGAAAAATTGGTTAAAAAAAGTTTTTTGATTGATTAATTATAGATAATCCCGTTTCTATAATCTCAACTATCTTAAAGGTAATTCACTTACCTTATTTTCACTATAAATCTTCGTTTGTTCTGTCATAAATTCTGTTGAATTTCTTTCAAAACCTTTTGCCATCAAGAAATTGTTAATTTCTTTTGTCGCTTCTACTCTAGTTTTTACATTTGATAAATCTAAATCATTTGCAATAGTAGTAGTAGTAGTAGTTCTAGTAGTTCCTGTTCCTTGTGCAGTTCTTTTTTCAGCTAATAAACCTGCTTCCTTTAATTTTTGCTTTCTTAAAGATTTTGCTGAATAAGGATTCAAATTATCTTCTGGATTACGCAATATTTGACCATCCCTTCTAAAAACAGTCAATTTATTACCCTTTCCATCATCAATTTCATCAGTTTCAATTGATAATATTTCTTCATCAATTGTTTTTACAGTCATTTTCCTTAATGATTCTGGTATTGTTTCATTGAAAGAAATACTATCATCCCCATACATCATCGAACGAACTTTTGACTTCCTTAACTCAATACCTTTATCAAATAAGGTTTTTTCACTAGTTTCGTATTTTGACTTCCAATCTGTAACCAAATTAGTGCTATCTAGTAATTTTTGCTCTAATTCGCTTACTTTGGTTTTTAATTGTTGATCTCCTGATCCATCTGAAATTAATTTATCTCTTTCAGATTTTAAATCTGTAATTTGTTTCTCTAATCCACTTGTATCAATTCTTGAATCTTGAAAGGCTCTTTTAATGTATTCAAAAGTCTTTTCTCCTTGATTTTTTTTGATACCTGACATATCTAATACATCTTTATCAAATAAACCTTTTAAATCGCCCGTTTTCTTTTGGAAAACATTTGTGGCTCCATCTTTAATAGATTCTTTTTGATCTCCTGTTAGACCTTCAATCTTGTCTAAATGTTTTAATAGTTCTTCTTCAAAACGCATAAATAACCCGTTTTTATGTTAAAAAATAGTATGTTTAATATAATTACTTTAAAAAAGTTTCTTTTAAATAATCCATTCCACCTTTAATGCCATCTAATCTTTCATCTTTCATTGCAACTTCATCAGCATTACTAGGTTTCATTGCTTTAATTCGGTCAAATTCTTTTTTACCTTTTGCAATAATTTCCTTTACTATACTTTGTGCTGATTCTGGCATAAATACTACCTCCACTATGTTAAAACCAAGATTTTTATGAGATTTTAACCATCCTTTAAATAATCTTGAACTAATTTTAATTGATACAGGTGTTTCTAATGCTTTACCTGTTGATTGTGAGAATCCAGAACGCTTTACCTTTAAAATAACAGTTTCAGATTCTCCTTTTTTTGGTAAAAATTTAGTCGCTCTTGCTTTTTTTACTTGATCCTTTAAATCTTTTTTCTCCATTGTATGATTTTTATTTATTGAATTAATTTAGTATTCTACTAGGTATATAACTTAATAAAATATCTTTTATTCGGTTTACTTTTTGATTGAAATTTAATAAACTACCAAACATCAATATATCCATATTCTCTCTTTCAAACTGCATAACTAATGATGAAAAATTACTTTTTAAATAATACGTTTCATAATTAATTATCCCTTCTGAATACATTTTTGATGCTTCTTCTGATGTTTTATGTCTAAGAGGATCTAAATGATTTAAAACTTTAATCCTAGATAATTTACTTAAATTGTTTTTGTACTTAGTTTGATTAAATTGATCCTCTAATTCATCTAAAATTATACTTGATAAACCATCTTTCTTAGAATTAGTATAAACATTTAGTAAAACTTTCTGGTCAATTAAATATAATTCATTACCTAAATCAATACTATATCCAATAAAATCATCCCCATATCTTAACTTACAAATAGATTCATTTACCCATTTTATTGCTATTTCAAAATTGATTTTTATAGGCATCAACTTCTGACGTTGACTTTCAAAAAAACTAAATACTTGATCGCTATTTATAGCTTGTGTATTTATCGTTGTACCTAAATCACCTGTTACATCTTGGTATATTTCTAAATCTAATCGCATAGCTTCATCAGTAACAAAATTTAAGTTTTCTCTAGGTACAGTCGTTATAGAAACAGGATTACGTAAATCTACATTACCATTAGATTCATCAGGAACGGGTACTTCAATATATGATCCTGCACCTGCCAATGAATTACGTTCTGAACAGATAGGACATTTTTTTAATGAACTATCGCCATCTGCTCTATTAGGATAATAAAATCCATTTTGATCTTTTACAAATCCATTATCACAAGTATCACCATTTTCAGCACTAAAATCACAATCTTCTTGAAAACCACTTAATATAGGAAATGGAGCATAAGTATCTAAATGCCTTTTTGACATTGAAAAGAATAATGTCCAATCAAGACTACCTAAATGTGAACTAATTGGACTTTTTTTAAGTATTGGGTTATCATAACTTAAAGGAGTTGACCAGAAAAACTTTGCAGGTGTACTTCCTAAATCGTGATATTCTTCTAGTTTAACACTTTTAATTTCAGTAATAGAACCATTTTTCATTTCTAATACTCTATAATATGTATCACAAAGAACTATTACCTCATCATCCACACCTCTATAAATAATCCATTCAATAGATGATTCATCTATCATAGAAATATCTATGACTGAATCAATATTAACAAAACTTAAATAAGGTTCTGGCTTATCCGTAGTCTGTAATTTAGGTAAATCAATTACCATTATTGAATTAACCCTAGATTTTAATACTTCAATTCCTTCCGTTTCCCACTTTCTTAAAAAATTAGCATTAAATTCTTCATAATCTACTTTTAAATCAGGATTAACAAAATCTACCTGTTCAATTTTGTTATTTGAATCAAAAACTCTGCTAAAAGAGTTGAAGATTTTATCAGTTAAAATAGTAGTTTTTACAGGGTATCTAAATAAATGTAAAAACAAAGTAAATTTATCCGATGGCAACAAACCTCGAACCCAATTCAAATAATCATTTAATGCACCTCGCTTACGATATTTCCCGTTTATCGTTTGCTCTGTATGAAACTTAACTCTTTCCTCGTGAATAACTGCATTGCTAATCGCTTGCTTGTTCTCCGTTGGATTGAGTAAAATCTCCTTTATTTGATTTAAGGTTAACGACATTGCCTAACTTTTCAAATTTTTTGACTTCTGATTTAGAAGGTCTTTCCCAACTATTAAAGTTTTGTAGCAAATTTTTCCCATGATCTTCGCTAAAAAATTTAATAGTTGAGTAATCCTTTCCTTTATGCTTTAAATACATAATTAGATTTTAAATTTCTGATAATGCTGAAAAATCAGCAGGAGTAACTACTGTTAAATTATCACTCCAATTCGGTGGGAATTGAAATTCAATTGGGTTGTAATCTACTCCCTCATATCCTCCTAACACTTTATCTCCTACAAAAAATGTATTTGGATATAATGGAATACCTCTAAATTCTGTTGCTGCTACTGATGAATCTTGTGATAAACCAATAATTTGACCTGCTTCATTTACTAAGAATACTGAAATATCTAAACTATTCCATTCTTTCATTTTTTTGATAGCAGCTTGATCCTTGTGTAAAAACTTAGCAGTAAAAGGTGCTGCATCAGTACCAAGGATAATTTCTACACCGCCCGGAGTTGCATTTCCACCTCCATATCTTCTTAATTCACCTGCTTCATTCTCTGGCTCCGCAATAAATGGAGTAATTACAACTTTTGTTGTATCTGTCGCTGCTTTTGCTGCATCCCAAGTTGCTTTCAAAGTTGGATCAGCAGAAGCAATAACAAATTTATTTAAAACTCCTGTTGACGCATAGGTAAATTGAACAATAATCTTTTGAATTTGACCGATATTTTGACAAACATCAATTGGGAGAACTTCTAAAACTGATAATGCTGCGTTTTGACAAAGCAAATTAAATGTATTAATACCAAATTTAGCCATCTTATTTTTATTTTATGATTAATTATATAAATTAAGATAATTTGCCCGTAAATTATCAATTAGATTGAATATATACACAAATATAATCTATTTTACAATAAATATACTCTTTTTTTGCGTTTCGTTTAAAAAAATAAACTTTTTGTTACAGATTTATCAAATTTAATCAAGATTAACAAAAGTACACTTGTACTTATCTACTCTATAAAAAGTATCAATACCTTTCCGATCTCGCTTTTTTAAATTTAATACTACAATATTGTTATCCTTGTATATCTCTGATGAATGACAAAAAACTATTGTATTAGTTTCAAAACATAAAATCATATAGAAGAAAGGTTCAATATTATGCAGCCTTTGTTTTCGACCTGTAAATGAAACAGTTGGAAATTTATAATCTTGTACTGATGTAAAAGGATAATTTCTCTTTACCTCAAATTCAAAATAATATTCTTTGCCATCTTTGATTGTTATTAAATCATGCTTGTAAGTTTCCTCATCACAAACTACTTGATGACCTCGTTTTTCTAAAAAAGGAATAATCTTGGTTTTTGCATAATTATCATTTTTATCATACGATGATTGGCTAAAGGTTCTAGGGTTCATCATCTAATATATAAAAAAAACCCAATACTATTGTAATGGGTTAAAACAAAACGTAATTAAACAAAAAGAAAACACTTAACTATCTATCTTAGATTGGAGCAGGCAGAGATTCCCCAGATTCCAATAATTTTTATCTTAGTAGCTTTAACTAGTATTCTATATTAAACATAGAAAGGTTATAACAACCAAAAAGCATTTTGGTTTATTTTCTAAATTTAATTCTTTTAAAAGTAATTTTATAGAAAAAGATGATTGTTCATTTGGTTCTAATTTCTTAACCAAACTATCGGCATTAGTCAATTCTAATGGCTCTTATTAATCGCACGCTAAGGCTAGAGCAAAATTTCTCTCATAAAATTTCAACAAGTCGCATCTGTTTAGTTCTTCCTAACCAAAATCATATTCTTGAATACAAAAACTTAGATTCTCAAAAAAAGAGGAACAGAGTTTAAACTTACTTTCAAAAAAACACTAGTCACTTCTAACTAGTTTATGTAAAACTATCTACTCTGTAAAGATACTAATTTAGAACCAATTATCATAAAACCTATATGTTAATATTCTGACTGCTTGCTTATACGCTGTTTAGAATTGGTAAAATTTGTGTCGTGGATATTAACGCTTTTTCAAAAAAAAGAGGGGTACCAGCACCAACAAAGAAAAGCGAAGTAATAACGATCTAAAGCGAGTTAAAACGGCTTAAATTCTTTAAAATCTGCGCAAAATGAACCAAAACAGAACAAAATGAACCAATAAAAGCGAAGAAAAGCGAAGAAAATAAAAGCGAAGAACAAAAGCGAACAAAAGCGAACAAAAGAAAAGCGAAGTAATAAAGCGAAGTAATAAAATGAAGTAATAAAGCGAAGTAATAAAGCAAAAATATATTTCAGTATTCAGGACTAAACAAAAGAAACATAAAACGACAAAAAAAAAGCAACCTAAAATTAATTAGATCGCTTTTATTATCTCTTTTATTATCTCTTTTATTACTCGCTTTACCTCTTGTCTGATAATCCGATTAAGTGAAAATCATATTTCACCGCATCGAATAACATTTGCCATGTTTTGGCAGATACTTTACCCGTTGTTAGTGCGCTATCTAAACTCCTTCTCTTTACTCCGCTTTTTAATACTAGTTCTTTCCTAGTAATTGGATAGTTATATATTAACTCCCTTAATAACAAAGATAGTTCTTTGCTGTTGTGTAACTCGTTGACCATAGTATGGTAGTTTATATAAAAAACCTCTTTAAAACAGCTTAAAACAGCATTAAAAAGGCTTTAAAAAGGTTTTTAAAAAGGTTTATTTTATTAGATAGAATTAAAAACATTTTATCTATGTAATTTTTTTACAAACTACATTTAAAAACACCTATTAAGTGATTTTGATATTCATCGTTGTTTTCCCTTAGATATTCATCAATTTGTTGCAATGCTTCATCTTCTGAAAAGGCAGTAATTAAATGAATAAAAGGTGAATTTGTAAATTCCTCAGCAACTAAATAAATATTTGCAACATCTTGCTTTAAATCCTCTAAATTTTCACAACAATGTATTTGATGAATGGCAAAAGTTGAATTATCTTTTATTGATTGTGCAAATAATGTATTATTTTTTTCTATAATTTTATAATAAATCATTTTTTTAAGTTTTTAAGTTTTGAAAATAAGCGAATCAATATTTTTATTTTTATTGCTCCGCTTTTGTTGTTTATTTTAAACTTTCTTTTAATTCCTCTATTGAATCAAAATTTAAACTATTTAACAATTCTTCCCCGAAAATGTATGCGAGCATATTGACTGTTTGCTCTGAATTATCGTAAATATTACTTTCCCCAAAATTATCCTTTTCGTAGGTTTGGCAAATTTCAATTGCTTCAAAAGTATCTATGCCGTGGTTCTTCAACCATTGCGAACATTGATAATAACCTATCAAGTAGTAATCCTCGTTGAATGCGTGATAGTGCGCATCGTCTATATTTTCATTAGTTATTACTCGGTCGTTAATTAGGTCTAAGATGTGGTTAGTCAATTCTAATTTGATTGAATTTTTCATGTTTAATAATTTTTAAGTTTTTAAAAAATTTGTTATTAGTTTAATATTTTTTTTATGTAGTTAATTTCTTCCAAAGAAATATTATGACATCCAATTTTTAAAAATTTATACCAACTTAAAACAGTATATAAATTTGAAACTTTTTGACCTATTATATTATTTTGATCAATCAAGATTAATAATCTTTTTGCTTCATCAATTGTAATTTTTACATTTTGCGAAGTTTCAACAAATCCGTTTTTTATTCTTAAAAAATCGCTTTTTGTGTTATTTTTAAAAAAATCAATTTCGCCATTTTTCCATTTTTTGACTTTTACTTGTTCTCGTAAAATTTGGTCTTTTTTAATGTCCTCTTCTAAACTTGAAGAGTTATTTTGAAATAAAGAAAACATTTTTAAATTTTCTCTATGTTCTTTAATTTTCAAAAAAGAAGTTTTTTGTTTTGTTTCTTCAATATAATTAAAATACATATTAAATATATTTCTTATTTCTCTAAAATAAAAGGTTTTTCTTTCTCTGGCTCTAGTAATTTTTTTTAAATATTTTTTAATACTATTATTAACTATTATTGGATCAATACACGTTTTAAAGTATTGTTTTCGGTTTCTAGTTGCGTTTAATATTAAAGATATGTGTTTAGATGTCGTATTACTATATCCTGTGTCATTAATAATGACCGTTTGAGGATTAATAAATTCACACAATAGATAATGTCTACCATAAGAATATAATTTGTTATTTAAAAAATATAAACTATTGTTTGTGTTTCTTCCATCGTTTTGATGTTGCATATTAAAAACGTGGCAAATTTCAGAGTTTGTGAATACTTTTTTCATTTTTTTAATTTTTTAAGTTTTTAAATATTTGTTTTCCTTTCGATACAAAATTAATATTAATTTATTTAAAATGCAAATATTTTGCATATTTTAATTAAAAAAATATTAATTTATTTTTCTTCTTCAATTTTTAACAATATATAATTATATTTTATATTTGTTTTTTTATCAAAAAAAGCAAATTCTGTTTTCCACTGAATAGATCCTAAAATAGCTTTTTTTTGTTTTGTATTAATACATACAATTTTACTATCAATAGAATGAGTAAAAAGATCCTTAAAAAGTACGTTATATTTTTTCATGTTTTTTAATTTTTAAAGTTTTTTAATATTTGTTTTTTGTAAAAAGTAATTAAGTTAATCCGTTAGAATTAATATATTCCTTAAAATTCCTTTTAGCTTCCGTTAGTGAAAAGGAATAGTATTTTTTAGTTATAATACTTCCATCTCTAGCAACATATTTGCATTTAATAAATGATTGCTTATATATTGTTTCTATTTCTGATAATTTGATTTTATATTTTTGCATAATTATAATTTTTTAAGTTTTTTAATATTCTCAATATTGAGATACACAAAATTAAAAAGTATTTTTGTATATTCCTATTTTTAGGATAACTTTTTTATATTTATTTTTTAGTTCTTTTTTTTTGTTATTACAAATATATTAATATAGCTTTGTAATTATTCACCAAAAAAAACGTATGCAAATAAAAACATATTTAAAAATATTATAATATCTATACAGCCATATATAGATATTTTTACTATATATAGACCTTTCTAATATGAAAATTCGTGCTTTTTTTCATATTAGAAAATTCGTGCCTATTTTATGGTAACTAAAAATTCGTGCCTATTTTTTTGATGGCAGAAAACTCGTGCCTATTTTTTCTATTTTAAAAATTCGTGCCTAAAAATTCGTGCCTAAAAACTCGTGGCAGAAAATTCGTGGCAGAAAATTCGTGCTTTTTTTCTTCAAAATTCGTGGCAGAAAAAACTCAAATAAAAATACTAGTGCTTTCTTATTTTCAAAAGAAAAAATGGTGACAAAAATTAAATTCGTATCGCTCGTACTAGGTACGAATAGTACGAACTAAAATTAATTAAATAATTTTGTGAAGATAAGCTGAATCTTATTTGTAAGAAGAAAGAAAGAAGGAAAGGGAACCTAAAAAAATAGATTCCCTTTGGATTTTGGGACAACTAATTAACTACTAATTAGATCACTTCAAAAAAAAATAAATCGGATTAATATAGTCTTATTTGCAATTCTAAGCGATTCTAAGCGATTATAAGCAATTTTTGTTAGTGTTAAGTGCGAAGAGTGTATATATGTTATTATTTCAGCTAAGAATCTATTTTCAATTGTATTTTTTTTTAGCAGATTTTTTAGCAGATTTTTTAGTTTTACCATCTTTGAAACTAACCTGAAAAAACTGCACTTTCCCGTCTGCAGACTCGACATTCAGGTTTGGTGTTCGATCATGACCAAGGATTGCACCAACCAACTTAATCTCATCAATTTCCGGTGCTTGCATGCCGTTAGTTAAACTTGATAGATCAGCCACATCGTGTGCATAGCGCTGAATAAGATCCATAACTTTAGGATGCTCACGCCAGTTTTCTCGTTTCACTTCCGGAGCAGTCACGCAATCCAGATCAAATCTGGAAAACATCTTGGCCTTACGTTCCTTTCCTGTACCTGTATCACAGACACCAATCGGACGCCATTGAATGTATTTGAGATGGGAAATTTCAGTCATGTTTCAGGAGAGATTTCCCCAATGCAGGGTGGACTGAAAGAGTAGAAAGCAAATGCACTGAGCTGATTTACTGGCTGGGGCGGCAGGGATCGAACCTGCGTATCACGGGATCAAAACCCGATGCCTTACCACTTGGCTACGCCCCAAAACAACCAGTAATTAAGGCTTATTATTCTAGCTGGACAGTGAAAAATTGCAAGAGTTTTATGCGTATAATCGTTATTCTTCAACGACAAACTCAAAGCCCAGCAATGAAAGAGTGAAGAGTACCACATCAAAACCCAAAAGTAATTTCCACCATGACCAGACTTCCTCAGGATGAGATCCAAAAAAAAGAAAATCAGTGAGCCGGACAACACACAAAAGGCTTGGAA
>ENA-ORDA01000445-ORDA01000445.1-marine-metagenome-genome-assembly--contig:-NODE-445-length-41908-cov-7.459994_pt1 | contig 41908 bp, 43 predicted proteins | sample MGYA00237778_ERZ508506 | MGnify/ENA primary metagenome ERZ508506 (study PRJEB26177, sample SAMN06267891) | marine metagenome | isolation source: Monterey Bay, California, USA | place: Pacific...
TTTTCTCATTCCATTTTCTAGATGGGCAACAGGAGATCCTGTAACACCCATTCCAGCAGGAGATGGTAAAGTTGCTTCTGCTAAATAAAAGTCAGTAAAAGAGGAAAGAATCATAGGATATATTCCAGCACCTCCTAAACCAGGAGTTACAGCCGTAGCACCATTTCCTGATCCAGTATCAAAGGCTCCACCAGCTGGATAAGCTCCAAACGTACTTCTTAAGTTATTGTCGTTAGGAATTCCTTCATCATCTGCATGTTGTCTTCCCCAGTAAGAACTTCCTAGGTAACATAAAGGATAACTTGAATTTCCAGCACAAGGAAGTAAAGATCCTGTTGGATTTGTTAAACTTTGTCTGTAAATGTAATGGTTTAATCTAGGATCTTCAATAGTTTTATCATTAAGAAGAATATTCATAAATTCATTACTCATGTATAAACCACCAGCTCCTCCAACATATCCTGTAATATAGTCTGGATGTCTAACATCTGGATTATCATTGTTTGTTCCAAATTTTGCTTGGAAATCATCAGACATATCGCTTATGTAATTACCACTAGCTATTATACTATTAATTTCAGAAGTTGCATTTGCATTTGCTACTAATTTAGATTGAACGTACATTCTAATCTTTAAAGTATTTGCAAGTTTTATCCATTTAGATAAGTTTCCATCAAAAAATAAATCTTCAAATAGAACTTGATTAGGAACAGATAAATTAGCGATAGCTTCGTCAATTTGATCATACATTGCATCATAAATATCAGCTCCAGAATCTAAATTTGGAGCAGATATAGCTGGATCAACTGCTTCTGAATAAACAGCTGTACCTATATAATCTATAAGATTTACATAGTTATAAGCTTCCATTAATTGAGCTGCACCCAAATGATTGGCAATATCTAATGTTTCATTTAACTGACTAATTAATTGAGTATTTGCAGTTATAGAATAGGTATTTGCCCAAACTCCGTTCATTGTAGTAGAAGGAGCATTGGCAGCATAAGTACCAAACATGTTTACATGTCTCATAACACCTCTAGTGCTTGAGTTAAATGATAGGTTTGAACCTGCAAAAGTTGTTTGAATTCCGTTAAGAACCAAACTTGGATCTGCTGATTCAGGTGAAAGTGAATTAGGATTCACATTCACATCTAAATCCGTACCATCACACGAAGTAATCAGCATAAATGCACTGACTATAACTACCGTGAAAATGGATTTTAATTTATTATTAATTGTTCTCATTATTTTTTTATTTAAAATGTTGCTTTTACACTAAAAGAATATGTCTTGTAAGATGGGTCATTTTGAAAATCTAATCCTCTACCGTTTCCTTGACCAGAACTAATAACCTCTGGGTCAAGATTTAATCCAGCAGGAATATTATATGCTTTGTACCATAAATTATTTCCCGATGCAGTAAAAGTAAGTGAGCCAAATGGAGTTTTTTCTAAACTCTTTTTAGACATTTTATAACTTAGAGATACATCTCTTAATCTCACTGTAGAAGCATCATAAACTAAATTCTCATCTACATCCTGTAAGTTTATAAAATAAAGATCATTAGCCCCAATTTGTATCGTGTTGTTGATGCTTTGACCGTTAGCATCTTTCAATACATCTCCGGTATTCGGATCAGCTAAAACTCCAGGTATAATATACGAACCTTCTCTGTTTGTTTCTGTGTCAGTTGTAACTCCTCTTCTTAATAAGTTTGAGGCAGTTACAGAATAGATATCACCACCATGGATATATTCCCATTGAGCAGAAAGTGTGAAGTTCTTGTATGAGAAGCTATTAATATTGGAATAAGACCAATCTTCATTTGGATCACCAATTAACTTATCTTCTAACCCTAAATCATCACTACTTATTATTTTTCCAGTTGATGGGTTAATTAGTAAATTACCATTGTCATCTCTAGCTGCAAAGCTACCTCTAAAAACACCATATGATTCTCCCTCAATTGCAAAATTTATACCACTAGAAATATTAACTTGTTCCACCGGTAAATCAACAACGGTAGTTTCATATGCTGTAAAGTTATTATCCATAGTCCAATTAAATCCACCTTCTTCATTGCTTCTAAATAGGTTCAATGAAACTCTAGCCTCTACACCATCGGTATCAACTCTACCTGCATTTATTACAGTTTGTGTCGTACCAGTTGAAGCAGCTCTACTAGAGAATAATATCTGATCCTCTACGATTTTTGAATACGCAGAAATATCAAAATCTAAAAAGTTATTCTCTTGATTGTAATAATTATAATTTATGACTTTTAATCCAGATTTTTTAAACATAAATGGTTGTTGACCCCATGTAGGGTTAGGAATAGATATTAATTTATTTTGTAAATTATTTTTAATCAATTCACCGGCTATGCGTAATCCAGAACCAGCTCCAGGTATTTGAATACTGCCGATTTTGTCTCCACGCTCATCAATAATAGCCTTTCCAAGAACTAAATCTAAAATATTTTTACAATATTTACTATTTCCTGCAGGTGTCTTGTAAGACTTGCTTGATTCAACTTCGAATAAAAGTTTTTCAGCAGTCTTAACAGATTTAAAAACTGGAGCTAATCCATTCTCATCTCTATAAATACCAATTCCTAAGTCAATTTTAGAGGTTCTTTCATCACTCTCTAATTCTATAAACATTTGCCTAGTACTATCAAGTGAAGGCTTGGCGATATCAAAAAATCTCATAACATAACTTTCAAAAAAACAAATATATGATTAATAATAGGTTTAAATAATAAATTAAAAAAGACAAACCAATTTTTTATAAGAAATTAATTATGTTAAAAGAGTTAATTAGAAAAAATCCAGATACCCCAATTCTTATAACAGTACCTCATGCAGGAGATATTTATCCAGATTTATTTATTAAACATTTAAAAGTGAATTTATGTGAAGTTAGACGAATAGAGGATTATCAATCTAATAAGATACTGGGTAAGATTGATGAACAAATGGCCGATATAATAATCGCTCAATGCTCCAGAGCAGTAGTAGACTTAAATCGTTCAAGGAATGCTATAGATCATAGTATGTTTACTCAAGTTTTTGAACATGAACCTGTGTCTGAAAAACAAATGATAAAATACGGATTAGGTGTGTTTCCAAATAAAATTTTTGGAAAAACTATTTTAAAAACTCCTCTTCCAGTTTCATATGCAATCCATATGTTAGAAAAATATTATGACCCTTTTCATAAATCATTATATAAACGGATCAAGTATCTTTCTAAAGTCTTTGGATTTTGTTATCATATTGACCTTCATACTATGCCTTCAAAAGCTTTGTTAAATTTCAAAAAAGAGCCTGATATTGTTTTAGGTGATAATTTTGGAAAAAGTTGTTCTATAGGGCTTTCTAATTATTTTCAAAATGTTTTTAAAGAAAATGGTTTCACCGTAGAACTAAACAATCCATATGCAGGCGGTTTTATTACTAGAAATTATGGAAACCCATCTAAAGGTGTTCACACGATCCAAATTGAGATTAATAGAAAAATATATATGGACGAGAATAAACTTTCTTTAAAAAATATAAAAATACTTCAAGAAATATTTGCTAAAATATTTAATAATTTGAAACTTTCTGAAAAAATAGCGGCAGAGTAAAATTTATAACAATCTTTCCATATGCAGTAGTTTTTTTATTTTTTTACTAATAACCAAAGGCTCATTTAAAATTGTCTTAACTAAAAGTTCAGCGTAATAAGGTGCATAAACAAAACCCCATGCTCCCATACCACCTAGAGCATATATATTCTCTGATTTTTCACTTCCAATTGAGTTTAAAGAACCAAAAAAAGGAACTCTATCTTTAGTGCTGGCTCTTACGCTCACTCTATATTGATTTTCAAAATCATTAGGGTCCCATAAGTTTTTTAAAAAATTTGGAATAGAATTTAAATTACTTATATAATCGCTTTGATGGAAATCAGTTTTAATGTCCCTATGAAAAGATGCTCCTACTTGATGATAACCCTTAAAAGATTGAGAAATAAAATGACCATAACTAAAATTAATTTTTAAATTAGAAGTTAAATTTGATTTCTTTATATAATTAACTTGTCCTGAAGTTGGAATAATAGGAATTTTGTTATTTAGGCTTAACATTTCATACCCATTAGCCCACACTATTGTTTTGGCTTTTAAAACATTACCACGATCATCTACAATATCTTTAAGTCCATCTTTGTTTGCTAATATTTTTTTAACATTAAATTTTGGAAAAAAACTTGTTTCTTTTACTAAGTTTTTTATAAATTTAATATTATCTACAACTCCTGAAGATTGCATATGTAAACAATTAGTATTTTTTAAAGCTTCTATATTATAATTACCATCTTGTATTAAATCCAATGGCCAATTGTTTTGTAAAAGCTTTTTAAACTTATAGATTTCTCTTTCTCGTGAGGGTAATAATATAAGACCATTCGACACTGGAGTAGCCTTTAATTGACTTGCTAGTTTTCTTGAAAAGGAAAAAGCTTCTAATGATATCAAACCATAAGGTGAATTATCTAAAGTTAATTTCGGCATTTGAAGTGCTACTTTATTGCCACTTGCACCACAAGAAAGAGAAGAAGCTTTATCAATCAAAAAGCATTCAATATTTCTCTTTCTTAAAGCGTATATTAGAGAAGCTCCGGAAATGCCCGCTCCGATAATAGCAACAGGACCAATATTATTAAGAGCGTAAGATTTGAATTTTATCTTATCGGGTTGTTCATTTTTAACTGCAAAAAGAATTTCCTTTTTCTTTCCAATTCCTTGTGTTTTTGAAACACAAAACCCATTTTTTTGTAACCCTCGCCTAACATATCCTGCAACAGTAAAAGTAGATAAAGAACCTCTCCAGTTTGTATGTTTATATATTTCTTTAAAAAGTTTTTCGGCCCAAGCACTTGGATTTTTTTTTGGAGAAAAACCGTCCAAATACCATGTGTCGGCTTTAAAATTAAAATTACTTAATGATAAAAAATCATCATAAATTAATACTAATTTTACATTACCAAGTTCAAAAAATATTTGATGGGTACTTTGATAGGTTTGTGGTATTTTGTTTATAAAGAGTTTGGATAAATCACTTAAATTATAATTATAAAATAATTTATGGACCCTTATCAATTCTGTTTTGGACAAAGGTGCATTTTCAAAGCTAATATAAGTAAGAGAAGAATTTGGCTTTCTTGTTTTAAGCCATAACTGCCAAGTTAACAAAAAATTTAATCCAGTGCCAAAACCTAATTCAGCAATGGTAAATATATCACTTTTTTTGAACTTCATTGCTAAACTATTAGTCTTTAAGTAAACATGATCACTTTCTTGCATACCATTAGCTTTATCAAAATAAATATCGTTATAAAGCTTTGAATAAACACCTAATTTTGAAGATATTGATAATTTTGATTTCTTTAAATAATTTTTCATTTTATATGTTTATCAATTAATATAAATTATTTAAACAAAATCATAATTTAAATTTTTGAGGAATACACTTGGGCAATAATTTTTGGGAAACAAAAAATTTGATTGATATGAATGAAAATGAATGGGAGTCGTTATGTGACAAATGTGGTAAATGTTGTGTAATAAAATTAGAAGATTTTGATACTCAAGAAGTACATTATACAAATGTCTCATGTAAATTATTATGTGAAAAATCAGCTTCTTGCAAGGACTATAAGAATAGAAAGTCTATAGTTTCTGATTGTATCATTTTGTCTCCAGACAATTTAAAAGACCTTAAATGGATGCCAGAAACATGCGCTTATAAATTATTAAATGAAGGGAAAAAACTCCCCTATTGGCACCCTTTATTATCTGGTAATGATAAAGACATTGTAAATAGTGGAAATAGTGTGAAAAATAGAGTAACAAATGAAAATAAAATTAAAATTAAAGATTTACCTGATTATATTTTCAATTGGTAAAAGTTTAGGAATAAAGTATGTCAAAAAATATGTGGATATTAGCAGCATTAATATCTGTTCTAGTTATAGCGTCTATATATAGAGAACAGTCTGGAATGAAAACACCAGATCATCTTAAGTGTAAAGAATCCATGTTTCAACAAATGTTTACAGATCAATGCACACCTAGATCTGGTATAAAAAAATCATAACCAATCATCTAGAGTTTGTATAACATGAAAATTGCAATAATCGGCTCAGGTATTTCAGGGCTTTCATCAGCTTTACTTTTGTCTCAAAAACATGACATCACATTAATAGAGTCAGATAATAGATTTGGCGGTCATGCAAACACAGTAAATGTAATAGAACAAGAAAATACAATTCCTGTGGACACTGGTTTTATAGTATATAATGAATTGAACTATCCTAATTTAGTTGGTTTTTTTAAATGGTTAGAAGTAGAAACTATAAGTTCTGACATGTCATTTGCAGTATCGGCCAGAGATGGAGACTTAGAATATTCTGGGTCATTAATTGGTTTGTTTGCTCAAAAAAAGAATTATTTCAATCTAAAATTTTATAAAATGTTAAAGGATATTTTTGTTTTCTTTGTGTTTGGTTACAAATATGCTTTTCAAGTAAATGAAAATGAAACATTAAAACAATATATAAAAAGATGTAAATTTAGTAGTGAATTTGTTAATGATCACCTTATACCAATGTCGTCTGCTATATGGTCTTGTCCAGAAAAAGAAATTTTAAACTTTCCTGCAAAAAGCTTATTAACTTTTTTTAAAAACCACCAATTAATTAATTTTATTATAAGGCCCAAATGGAGGACAGTTAAAAATGGCTCCAAACAGTATGTTGACAAAATTATTGGTAAATTAAAATTAAACAAAAAAAATAGAATTCTATTGAACGTAAACATCAAATCCATATATAAAAAAAATAAAGAAATAAATATAAAATTTGATAATAAAACTGAAACTTTTGATAAAATTGTTATGGCAACACATCCAGATCAAACTATTAATTTGATTGAAAATTTAGATAACAAATCGAAGGACGTATTGAGTAAATTTAAATACCAAAAAAATACAGTCTATTTACATTCTGACACAAACTTAATGCCCCAAAATAGAAAAACATGGTCAAGTTGGAATTATCTATCTACAGAACAAATAATTAATAAATCATCGGTAACTTATTGGATGAATATTTTACAAAATCTTAATACTTCTTTAAATATTTTTGTTAGTTTAAACCCATATAAAAAACCAAAAAAAGATTTAATTCATAAAATATTATATTATGAACACCCAGTTTTTAATTTAGAAACAAATAAAGCTCAAAATGAACTAGATTCTATACAAGGTAATAATAATATATATTACACTGGTGCTTGGACTGCCTATGGCTTTCATGAAGATGGAATAAAATCAGCTGTAAAAATTACAAGATTGTTAGACGTTGAAATTCCATGGGACACTAATTAAATTGAATAATTATAAAATGTCTTGTGAAACTAATGTCAAATTATTTGAGGGTTTAATAAACCATAATCGCAAAGGGAAAATAAACCATATTTTTCAAAATAAAATTAACGCTATTTTATTAGACTTATATAGAGTTAATAATGATAATTATAAGCAGCCTTCCTTTTTTTCAACTGATAAGTTCAATTTTTACTCCTGGTCAGCTTCAGATCATGGACCAAGAAACAAGGGAACTAATAAAGATGATTTATACGAATACATATTGAGTTTAATTACAAAATCGTCTTATGAAAAAAAGAAAATTAAGGACATAAAGTTATTAACATTTCCAAAAGTGTTTGGTTTTGGTTTTAATCCTTTGTCTGTTTACTTTTGTTATAATTCCAAGAATTTTTTAGTACATACAGTTTTTGAAGTTAAAAATACTTTTGGAGACATTCATCATTATGTTTTAAAAAACACTGATAAAAAAGTAATTACACAACAAGTATTGAAAAAGTTATTTGTATCCCCATTCTATAACAAGAAAGGTTATTATAATTTATATGCAAATCATACAGATAAAAAAATAATAACATCTGTAGAATATATAATGAATAATAGTACTGTGTTTTTTGCATCTATGAATTTAAAGGAAATTCAATTTAATAATTTAAATATTTTAAAATCAATTTGTAAACTGATTGTTTTTCCTGGAAAAATTTGGATTAACATTCATTTACAAGCTTTTTTACTTTGGCTCAAAAAAGCAAGAATTTACAAAATTCCTAAAAATGAAACAATAAAGCATTCGTTTGGAAACCATCTGCCTAAAAATAAATAAAAATTAAGAAATAAGGATAAAAAATGATTTTTTGGGATAAAATATTTTTAAAAGGTATTAAAAGTTTTCCTTATGGATCTCTTGAAATAGAATGGCCTGATGGAAAATCTCAGAAGATAGACGCTCTAAACAAAGGTCCAGACGCTAAATTAAAAATAGTCGACAAGAATGTTGTTAAAGAAATAATTCAGGGTGGTTCAATCAAATTTGCTGAACTTTACATAAGTAAAAGAATAATTACAAATAATTTGACGGATTTAATGCATTATTGTGCTCTTAATAATGATCAAGCTGAAGAGACATTTAAAATAAATTTTTTTAGACATTTTTATAATAAATATATTCATTTTAAAAATAGAAACACCAAAGGACAAGCAGAAAAAAACATCTCTCATCACTATGATTTAGGTAATCAGTTTTATAAGTACTGGTTAGATAAATCAATGACATATTCTTCAGCAATATTTAATAAAAATAATGATAATTTAGAATTAGCACAAAATAATAAATATAAAAAATTAGCAGATTTATCATCAATTAAAAATGGCGATAACATCTTAGAAATTGGTTGTGGTTGGGGAGGATTTTCAGAATTTTTAGCTAAAAACTATGACTGCCAAATCACTGCTCTAACGATTTCTAAAGAACAATTCCAATTTACAACAGAAAGAATGAAAAAAGCTAATTTAACATCGAAAGTTACAGTTGTTTTCTCTGATTATCGAAATATTCAAGGTAAGTTTGATAAAGTATTGTCTATTGAAATGTTTGAAGCAGTCGGAAGAGAATATTGGAAGACATTTTTTGAAAAAATTAGAACCATTCTTAAACCTAATGGAAATGTTGGTCTTCAATTAATAACTATTGATGATAAAATCTACAATGTTTATAAAAATAATCCTGATTTCATCCAAAAATATATTTTTCCTGGAGGAATGCTTCCTTCAGTAGAGGTTCTTAAAAACATTATTGAAAATACCTCATTTAAAATAAATTCAATAAATAGTTACTCAAATGATTATGCTAAAACTCTTAATATATGGAATAAAGAGTTTAATAGGAATTGGACAAAAATTGAAAAGTTAGGTTTTGATGAAAGATTTAAACTATTATGGAACTATTATCTTTCATATTGTGAAGGTGGTTTTTTATCAAAAAATATTGACTTAAAACAGATAAATTTAAAATTGAATTAAGCTTTCAATTTAAAAATTTTTAAACTTAGTCTGTATAAAACGCCAATAAATGGCAATTTAATAAAAAGTCCATTCATAGAATCCCAATAATCAATGTGACAATTAATTTTACCATCTGAATTTAAGGTTATTTCACTTACACCTTCAATGAATTGTTTCGATTTAAAAGCGTAGAAGGTCATTTTCCATTTCAAAAAAACTTTATTTTCACTTTTTGAATGGTTTAGAATAATAAAGCTTGGGTCCTTAACATTTTTGAACATGTGATAAAAAATATTTTTAAACTGTTCACTGCCCTTGATATCATTAAACGGGTCAGAAAACAAAATATCCTTGTCAATACAGTTATCAAATTGTTCAATATTATTTAAACTTAGATGACTAAATAAATTTATGTAGTCATTTATATATGTTTCATTCATTTTTAATATTTCAACTAATATTTTTCTTTATAAGATATGATGATAATTTATCAGGTAACATGCTAAATAATTTCATAAAAAATGAAAAAAGGAATGGAAAAGAAAACTCAAATTTATTTGATTTCATGTTTTTATAAATTAATTCAGCTGCTTTATTAACATTCATAAGACCAGGCATATAAAAATCATTTACAGATGTCGCTGAGGTTTCTACAAAACCAGGGCTACAAACTTGTACTTTAATACCCTTAGAGTGCAAATCATATCTAATTGATTGCCCAAAGGATCTTAAAGCTGCTTTTGAAGGCCCATATGCTGCAGCTTTGGGTAAACCAAGCCAACCAGATATACTTGACATAATTATAATTTGTCCATTTTTATTTAATAACATTTTAGGAAGAAAGGCTTCATAACAATTCAAAACTCCAATATAATTTACATCAATGTGATTTTTATAAGTATCTATGTTGCTTTGACTAGAATCAACGGGGCTGTAAATGCCTGCATTTAAAAAGATTAATTTAGGCGTATTTACCTCTTTTGCAATAGACATTAATTTTTTAAAATCTTTGACGTTACAAACGTATGGTTTGAAGTTTTTTTTATTGATTTTAATTGTTTTTTTTAACTGATTTAATTTTTTCTCGCTACGACTTATTCCAATAACTTCCCAGCCATGTTTGATAAGGATTTTACTAAACGCAGCTCCGATGCCTTCGCTTGCACCTGAAATAATTGCTGTGTCTAATGCCATGTTTTAATCTCACAGTTTTTTTTTAATTATAATTTTATTAGGATAGATAGTAATGTTCTTCTAAATTTTACAAGTTTTGTAACGTACTATTACGGCTCCTCTTACTTTAGACTTTAAAATCTCAATATTTACAGAAAATTTATCAGCAAAAATAGCTTTTTTTAATGGAAGTTTTCCTTCAATTTTATCATTGTTACCCAAGTAAATTAATGTAACTCTGACAGGCTTAGCCACATTAAAATTTGGGTTATCATTGAAATCCCCAGAAATATTACCTTCAGCTTTAATTTTTAAACTACCTGATAACAATGATAATGTATTATTAGGAGGTACAAAAGATTGTGTTGAAACAGCTAATTCTGCATTCTGAGAATTAGCACAAACCTTATTTTTACTTAGTAATATTAAATTATTAATTATAGTCTTTTCAGGTATCCCTTTAGCTAAACTAGATGCAAGCATTTTTTTTGCACTTTCACCTATATCTGTTTTTTGATCTTTTATGATTTGTGTACTTAAGGCCAGATTTGACTCTTTTAATTTTAGCCTAATATCTGTTAATTTTCTTTCAAGGTTATTTTTTGTTTGGTTGAATTCATTTAAAATTCTTTCATTCTCTTGAATGAGTATTAAGTTATCGTTATTACCAAACCACCATCCAGTCAAAAAAATAAATAAAATTAAAATTAACTTTAAAATAGAACTAAATACAAACTTTAATTGTTTTTGCCTATATTTATGTTGAGCTTGATAAAAATCCAAGACATTTTCCGATTAGGTTATTATTTATTCTTTTTATATTTTATATATAATAAATCAATAAATTTGTTATGAGGAATTGTTAGAATTTTAAAAGATAATAATAACAGGGCTTGGCAAAGAATGTTATCTGGACGAAAGTTAGATATATTGTCTCCTTCGCCACTTGACATAGAAATAGAAGACATTGCATTAGGATTATCAAGGGTAACCAGATGGAATGGTCAGACAACAGGCGTGCATGCTTATTCCGTAGCCCAGCATTCTATTTTAGTTGAGGAGTTATTTACTTTTGAATACCCTAACTTAAAAAATAAATGGAGATTAGCAGCTCTACTTCATGACTCACCAGAGTACGTAATAGGTGACCTTATAACCCCTTTCAAATATGCACTTAATAATAGTTATCGTGAAGTTGAAGAAAATCTAATGAAAGCAATATATATCAGGTTTGGTCTTCCTCCTAAAATTCCTAAATCTATAGAACTAAAGATTAAAAAAATAGATAAGGCATTAGCTTGGTATGAAGCAATTTCGGTTGGAGGTTACAAAGAAAAAGAAGCTATGCAAATTTTGAAAAAACCTGATTTAAAATATACAAATCAAAAAATAGTCCCTCTATCACCAAACACTATGGCTGAAAGGTTTTTGAAAAAATTTAATCAAATCCTATTTCAAATAAATCAATAACCTTCGTTAATTAATGGAAAAGCACTTAACGCATCTAGCGTACCAAATGAATCATCTTTAGTTAAAAGATTACTATTTAGATCAGTAATATCATTTACACCTAATAATCTTAGACAAGTTAAAATTTCTAATTCTAGCAACTCTAACATTCTATAAATAGCTTTTGAACCTCCAGCCGCTGCAGCTAAACCTTGAAGTCTTCCAATACCAACCACATCGGCTCCTAAAGACAATGCCTTTACTACATCAGTACCTCTCATTATACCACCATCAAAAAAGATAGTTGCATCTTTGCCAACAGCATCTACTATTTCAGGTAGTACTTTTAAACCACCTAATCCAAAATCTAATTGTCTACCACCATGATTTGATACATAAATAACCTCGACGCCATGCTCAACCGCAAGAACAGCATCTTCTTTTGTTGCTATTCCTTTTATAATTATTGGTAAATCACAATAAGTTTTTATTCTATCAATATCTTTCCAAGAAAAACGCATTTGATGTTCAAAACCTGAGGCTGATTGTCGAGATGTGGTTCTATACCTTTTAGCTAAATCTCTTTCTCTTCTTCCATAAGCATCTAAATCAACTGTTAAACAAATACCTGCATAGTTTAAGTCAATGGCTTTTTTAATATTATCATCAACCCAATCTTGATCTCCTCTAACATATAATTGAAATAACTTTGGATAATTAACACTTTTAGCTACCTGTTCAAATCCTGGCATACAAGTTGAACTAATCATATGCATTACACCAAATTCAGCAGCAGCTTTTGTAGGTGCTTCTCCAGCACCCTCAACAAAATCTTGCATAGAGCCTATTGGTGCTAAAATAATAGGTATTCTTAACTCATGACCAAATAATTTTGAGGATGAATTTACTTTTTCTACATCTCTTAAAACTCTCGGTCTAAAAGCTAAACTATCAAGAGCATATCTATTTCTTTTAAAAGTAGTTTCGGTTTCAGCTGCCCCAATTAAATAATCCCAAGTCTCTTTTGGAAGTTTTCCTTTAGCCTTTTTTGCAAATTCATGCAGTACTAGATATTCCTCTCCTTTTATTTCACTTCCTAGTTTATTTTTAGTCATTTCATTCTCCAATTTGTATAAATCAAACTATATAAAAATTGATATTAAATGCCATAAAAAACTTGCCTTAGCTACAAACCTAAGTTAGACAACAACGATATGGTTTTGCGAGCGTGGCGGAATGGTAGACGCACTGGACTTAAAATCCAGAGTCCGATAAGGACGTGGGGGTTCAAGTCCCCCCGCTCGTACCATATAATTTTTTTAATAGATCCTAGTAAAGTACATAGGCCATTATATTAATGATTATTGCCCGTACCAAAGCAGAACTAAATGAAACTCTAAAAATTTTGTCGAATAAGCCTGGTAAATTGGCCTTAATACCTACAATGGGCAACTTGCATGACGGCCATTTATCTTTAATAAAACTAGCAAAATTAAAATCATCAAAGACAATAACTACAATATTTATTAATCCACTACAATTTGGCAACAATGAAGATTTTGATAAATATCCAAAAACTCATGAATTAGACATTGAAAAACTTGAAAAAGAACAATGTGACGTTTTGTTTATGCCAGTTAATAAGGATGAAGTTTTTCCGCCCCCTGGTGAAATTAAAAATATAGATTCTGGTATGTTAGGTAAAGATCTATGCGGGAAAATTAGACCTGGTCATTTTGACGGAGTTTTAACAGTAGTTAATAGAATATTTGAATTGATAAACCCTGATATCGCTGTTTTTGGAGCTAAAGACTATCAACAACAAATATTAATTAAAAAAATGACAAAGTCATTTTATCCTAATTTAGAATTAATAACAGCTCCTATAATTAGATCACAAAGTGGACTTGCGTTATCTTCAAGAAATAATTATTTATCAGAACAAGAACTGAAATTAGCATCTAATTTGTATAAAAGCCTTCAACAAAGTGTGATATCTTACAATAATAAAATAAGCATTGATAAAATTATTAATGACGCACAAAATTTTTTAAAATCACAAAAACTGTTTCCTGATTATTTTGAACTTAGAGACACTCAACTTAAAAAGGTTAAAGACAATAATTTTATTGGAAAAAAAGTGCTTTTGGCTTCTGTTACAATTAACAAAACAAGATTAATTGATAATATAGAATTTTAAAGTATGTTTTTTTTTCCATTTGCTGATGAAAATCCAACAAAACGAAAACCTGTAATAAGCTGGGCTATAATTTTATTATGTTCTCTAACTTTCCTTAATTATGTTTTTGAAAATGGTTTCCTTCAAGATCAAGTATTCTTAACGTTTGGAATGGTTCCAGCATTAATATTTGGTCATTCTGAATTATCTGATTCACTAAAAGTAATTCCTCCTGTTTTATCAATTATAACTTCTATGTTTCTTCATGGTGGATGGATGCACCTTATTGGCAACATGACCTACTTATACATTTTTGGAGATAATGTTGAAGAAACATTGGGTAGAAAAAAGTTTATATTTTTTTACTTTTTCACTGGTACTTGTGCAGCTTTTGCTCAAGCGTTTTTAGATCCAATGTCTACAATACCTATGGTTGGTGCATCTGGAGCTATAGCTGGCGTTTTAGGCGCATACCTTGTTTTATTCCCAAGTGCCAAAATAAAAGTCTTCTTTTGGTTTATTATATTTTTTAAAATATTTAAAATAAGAGCGTTTATTGTTCTGGGAGGATGGATAATATTCCAATTTATTAGCTTCAGCGGAAATGAGCTAGGATCAGGAGGAGTAGCATACGCAGCACATATAGCTGGTTTTATATCAGGGGTAATTTTAATAAGTTTGCTAAAAAAGAAAAAATTAAATGTAAAAAAACTTACTAAAGGTTCTATCCCCTCTTCAAAATAAATATTCAGAGATTCCTTTCGTCAACTTGACCTTCTTCAAAAATTTTTCCTTTGCCACCGAGTTTAACTACAGCTGACAATACTGCGTCAGAGGCATCATTAAGTTGTATCTTATTCTCAGATCTTAACACTATTGATGTCCCAAAGCTACCGGGTTTAAAATATGGATAAGAACCAATCTTAACACCTACAAAATCATTTTCTATTTTTTCTAAATCTTTTGCAATTAAACCTTCACCAATATTACTTGACACAGTCTTTGACAAAAGTTTTTTACCTCCAGTTAATTCATTTAAAATAGTATGAAACATTCCTTGCATTATTTTTGGCACTCCTGCAAAGACAAATAAATTTTCAATTTTATAACCAGGTGCTGCAGAAACTGGGTTATCAATTAATGTTGAATTTGTTGGAATTATTGCCATCTTTTGCCTTGCCTCATTGAATTCAATATTAGTACCTTCATAATGTACTTTTAACCTTCTCATAGCTTCACTGTTTTTTTCTAATTTTTGATTAAAAGCATTGGCAACTGCTTCTGTGGTTATATCGTCATGAGTAGGCCCAATTCCTCCACAAGAAAATACATAAGTGAATTTTTTAGAAAAAGTTTGAATTGTTTTAACAATCGTATCCATATCGTCTGGAATTATTCTTGCTTCAATTAATCTAATTCCCACGTTATTTAATTCTGAAGCTATCCAATTAATATTAGTATCTTTAGTCCTTCCAGATAATATTTCATCGCCTATTATTATTATGCCTGCAGTTGAAATCATGTATAGCAATCCTTAAAAAAAAATATTATTGTACGTATAAGTATATAATTATAATAAATTATCACGAACATTTTAGTTGGACTTAATGAATAACCATATTGAACTGCACAGTAAAGATTCATTTTTAAAAATGCATGATGCAGGTAAGCTTGCAGCAGAGGTATTAGATTATATTACCGATTATGTAAAACCTAATGTTAGTACTGGTTATCTAAATGATCTGTGTCATGAATTTATATTAAAGAACGACGCTATCCCAGCACCACTTAATTACAGAGGATTTCCTAAATCCACATGCATTTCAGTTAACCATGTAGTTTGTCATGGAATACCAGGAGAAAAAATTTTAGATAACGGTGATATTTTAAACATAGACATAACAGTCATTCTTGATGGATGGTATGGAGATACAAGTAGAATGTTTTTTGTTGGTGAACCTAGTAAAAAAGCTCGGTTTCTTACTAAAATTACATATGAATGTTTGTGGCTAGGAATAGAAACCGTCAAACCTGGAAGCACAACTGGAGATATAGGTTACGCCATTCAAACACACGCTGAAAAAAATGGTCTCTCAGTTGTCAGAGATTTCACAGGACATGGTTTAGGAAAAGTTTTTCATTCACCTCCTACTATCCTTCATTATGGAAAACCTAATACTGGAGATGTTCTTGAGGAGGGCATGATCTTCACAATTGAACCCATGATTAATTTAGGAAAGTATGATGTGAAAATTCTTTCAGACAATTGGACAGCAGTAACACGGGACAAAAGTCTGTCTGCTCAGTTTGAGCATAGTATAGGAGTTACAAGTAATGGATATGAGGTGTTTACACATTCACCTAAAGGTTACTCACAACCTGATTACTTATAAATAATTCAATTTAAATTTATTTCGTTAACTTTTTATCTAATGTTTCTTTAAGAGTTTTAGATGTTTTTTTAATAATTGGCTTAGCCTTTTTGTAAGCTTTGAAAGCAACCTCACCTGCTTTTTTTCTGGCAGTTGGATTAGTTGCTATTATTTTGATCGCATTTTTAATAATTGATCCAATAATCATTAAATTTCTCGTATATAGTTTAAAAAAAAGTTATATAAATAAAAGTCTGTTTTAAAATTATAAACAATTAAACAAATTTGTAAATTCTTGTAAAATTAGTTTAGTGATTCAAAATTAAGGTGAAATATGATTGAGAGATACTCAAGAAAACAAATGGTAGACATTTGGTCTCAACAAGAAAAATTTAATATTTGGTTTCAAATTGAAGCACATGCATGTGATGCTCAAGCAGAATTGGGTGTTATACCTAAAGATTCTGCTAAAATTATTTGGGAAAAAGGTCAATTTGATATTGATAGAATTGATGAAATAGAAAAAACTACCAAGCATGACGTCATAGCATTTTTAACTAACTTAACAGAATATATTGGCGAAGATGCTAGATTTATTCATCAAGGAATGACATCGTCCGACGTATTAGATACTACACTTTCTATACAACTACAAAAAGCATCTGACATTTTATTAAATGATTTAGATCTTTTACTTAAAGCAATAGAAAAACGCTCAATAGAGCATAAAAACACTGTTACTATAGGTAGGTCGCACGCAATTCATGCTGAGCCAATAACCTTTGGACTGAAACTTGCTGGTTATTATGCTGAGTTCAAACGTAATAAAAAACGGTTATTAGATGCAAGAAAAGAAATAAGTACCTGTGCCATATCTGGAGCTGTAGGAACATTCGCACATATTGATCCATTTGTTGAGAATTATGTTTCCAAAAAATTAGATTTAATACCAGAAGAAATTTCAACACAGATAATACCTAGAGACAGGCATGCTATGTTTTTTTCTATATTAGGTGTTATAGCTTCAAGTGTAGAACGATTAGCAACAGAAATCAGACACCTGCAAAGAACAGAAGTTAGAGAGGTTGAAGAATTTTTTTCTCAAGGTCAAAAAGGTTCCAGCGCAATGCCTCACAAGAGAAATCCTGTTTTAACAGAAAATTTAACTGGATTAGCTAGGCTTGTAAGGTCTTCAGTAGTCCCAGCTTTAGAAAACGTAACCTTATGGCATGAAAGAGATATTTCTCATTCATCGGTAGAACGAATGATAGCACCAGACGCAACAATAACTCTAGACTTTGCACTTAATAGATTAACAAATGTAATTGAAAATTTATTAATTTATCCAAATACAATGCAATTAAATCTTGAAAAACTAGGAGGGCTTGTACATTCACAACAAGTTTTATTAGCTTTAACTCAAAAAGGTGCTAGTAGAGAAAGTGCTTATGAAATGGTACAAAGTAATGCTATGAAAGTCTGGGAAACACCTGAACATGAGAGAAAGAACGTTTATAAAAAATTACTTATAGAAGATCAAAATGTAAGAAAGTTTCTTGATGAATCTGAAATAGAAAAATTATTTAATTTAGAACAACATTTTGTTCATGTAGATACAATTTTTCAAAGAGTTTTTTCGAAATAGGAAGAATAAAATGGCTAATAAAAAAGTTCTATATGATGGAAAAGCTAAAACAATATTTGAAGGCCCTACTCCAGATACAGTAGTTCAATATTTCAAGGATGATGCTACTGCAAACAATGCTGAAAAACACTCAATCATTAATGGTAAAGGTGTTTTAAATAATGCCATATCTGATTTTCTTATGAGAAAAATTAATGAATTAGGCATTCCTACTCATTATATAAAAAAAATAAATATGAGGGAACAATTAGTAAGAAAAGTTGAAATTATACCTGTAGAATTTGTTGTTAGAAACATAGCAGCAGGATCTATTGTAAAAAGACTAGGTTTAAAAGAAGGGACTACCTTTTTAAGACCCTTAGTTGAACATTATTTAAAAAAAGATGAATTAGGTGATCCATTTATTAATGAAGACCATATAATTAATTTTGAATGGGGATCCCGAGATGAATTGGATGAAATGCATGAATATGGACTTCGAATAAATGACTTTCTAAGAGGATTATTTCTTGGTATCGGTTTGAAGCTTGTTGATTTTAAAATTGAGTTTGGTCGTTTCTATTCAGAAGATGGAAGTTCAATATTGTTATTAGCTGACGAAATAAGTCCTGACAATTGTAGATTGTGGGATACAAATACTAATAACAAAATGGATAAAGATTTATTTCGACAAGATATTGGTGGATTAAAGGAAGCATATCAAGAAGTTGCTAATCGTTTGGGAATACTTCCTGAAAAGAAAACTTATTCAAGCACTAAAACTGAAATAGTAAAATAGAGTATTAAAATGAAAGTAGAAGTAAATATATCTCTTAAAGAGGGAGTTTTAGATCCTGAAGGTCAAGCAATCGATAACACTCTCAGAAACCTTGGTTACAGCAATTTTCATAATATAAGAACTGGTAAACAGATTATATTAAATATTGATAAAACAAATGAGAATGAAGTTCTAAAACAGGCTGATAAAATGTGTCAAGAATTGCTAGTTAATGTAGTCATTGAAAACTACCATATAAATATTATTAAGGATAAATAGAGTACATGCGTGCTGCCATTGCAATATTTCCAGGTTCTAATTGTGATAGGGACATGGCTGTAGCTATAAAAAAAATAACTGGTAAATCACCTCTAAAATTATGGCATAAAGATACAGAGGCGCCTAATCTAGATTTAATTGTAATTCCCGGAGGATTTAGTTTTGGAGATTACCTTAGATGCGGAGCTCTAGCTGCGAGATCACCTATAATAAAGAATATTAAAAATCACATTAGTAGAGGTGGAGCTTTATTGGGTGTTTGTAATGGTTTTCAAATTCTAATAGAAGCAAATATACTTCCTGGTTCTTTAGTTAGAAATAAAAAATTATTATTTACTTGCAGAGAAACAACTTTAGAAGTTCAAGATTCTATTCAAAGTCCTTTTTTATCTTCATTTAATACAGGTGATTGCTTAAATATTCCTGTTGCTCATAATGAAGGTAATTACATTGCTAATAATGAACTTTTAAAAGAACTAGAAAATAATGGCCGAATAGCGTTTAAATATAAAAAGAGTTCAGAAATCGAAACTGATTATAATCCCAACGGTTCATTGAGTGATATAGCTGGAATCTTATCTAAAAATGGGAGAGTTTTAGGCATGATGCCTCACCCAGAAAGATCTATAAATTCTTTGCATGGTGGAACAGACGGTCTAAAATTTTTAACTAAAAGTATTGAACAGATAGTTGGTTAAATAATGCAAAAAAGAAACCTTGAACTTAGAGATATTAATGAAAATGAATATACAGTTCAACAAGAAAGCAACTTAGATCAAGCTTTAGGAATGGGGCTTAGCAAAGATGAGTTTGAGTTAATATGTAATAAAATTAATAAAATTCCTAACCAAACTGAATTAGGAATATTTTCTGCAATGTTCTCGGAGCATTGCTCATATAAGAGTTCAAAAAAGTGGTTAAAAACCCTACCAACTAAAGCTGAACATGTTATTCAAGGACCTGGTGAAAATGCTGGAGTTATTGATATTGGCAATGATCAAGCAGCTGTTTTTAAAATAGAATCACATAATCATCCATCTTTTATAGAACCTTATCAAGGTTCCGCAACTGGTGTTGGAGGTATTTTAAGAGATGTGTTTACTATGGGAGCTAGACCAATAGCCCTTTTAAATGCGTTAAGATTTGGATCTATTAATCACCCACTAACTAAGCACCTTGTCTCAGGAGTAGTAAAAGGTATTGGTGGATATGGTAATTGCATAGGAATACCAACAGTAGGTGGTGAAACTAATTTTAATAAATCTTATGACGGTAATATTTTAGTCAATGCAATGGCTGTAGGCTTAGCTCAAAAAGATAAAATATTTTATTCAGCTGCTACTGGCGCAGGTAACCCTGTAATATATGTTGGCGCAAAAACCGGAAGAGATGGTATTCACGGAGCCACAATGGCTTCAGCAGAATTTACAGAAAGCAGTTCAGAAAAAAGACCCACTGTACAAGTTGGAGACCCCTTTACAGGTAAATTACTACTAGAGGCATGCTTGGAATTAATGCAAACAGACGTCGTTCTATCTATCCAAGATATGGGTGCTGCAGGTTTAACTAGTTCGAGTGTTGAGATGGCTTCAAAGGGTGGATTAGGCATGCATTTAAATTTGGACTTAGTTCCAATAAGAGAAGAAGGAATGACAAGTTACGAAATCATGTTATCTGAAAGCCAAGAAAGAATGTTAATGATTTTAAAGCCAGGATCTGAAGAAGCTGCAAAATTAATATTTAATAAATGGGATTTAGACTTTGCTAATATTGGTAAAGTAACCAACACAGGAAGATTAGTTCTTGATAAGAACGGTTTTGAAGCATGTAATATTCCTATTAATCCTCTTGTTGAAGATGCTCCAGAATACGATAGACCTTACGAAATCCTTCAAAATAAGAAGGTAATTAAATCAGATGATTTTCAATCTAATCAAACTTTAAATAATATTTTAATTAAAATGTTTGAAAGCCCAAATATAGCAAGTAAGAAATGGATTTGGGAACAATATGACAGTTCAGTTATGGGTGATACAATATTATGCAATGGCAAAAGTGACGCTGCAATAGTTAAAATTCATGGAACGGAAACTAAAAATTCACTAGGAAAAGGAATTGCAATGACAACCGATTGCACTCCAAGATATGTTAAATCTGATCCTATTATAGGTGGTATGCAGGCAGTCTGTGAAGCTGCACGAAATATAGCGGCTTCAGGGGCAAAACCTTTAGCCATTACAAATAATCTAAATTTTGGTAACCCTGAAAAGATAAATGTTATGGGTGAAATTGTAGGATCTATAAAAGGTATATCTCAAGCCGCCTCAACTTTAAATACACCAATTGTTTCTGGAAACGTTTCTCTTTATAACGAAACTAATGGACAAGGAATTTTGCCTACTCCTGTTATAGGGATGGTTGGGATTATTGATGAAGTAGAGAATTGCCTTGGAATAAGTGCGGAAAACAATAATACTTTAATTATTTTAGGACAAAAACAGAACTTCACTGAAGGATGGCTTGGATGCAGTCTATATCAAGAAATAATTTCAGATAATTTAGATGGTGCACCTCCTCCAATTGATTTAAAAACTGAAAAACAAATAATTGAAACAATAATGACACTTAATAATAACAAACTGTTAACTGGGGCACATGATATTTCTGATGGAGGTTTGTTAATTGCAACATGTGAAATGCTTTTTAAAAATAGATTAGGTTTAAATGTGAATCTACCAAAAGCCTTGATGAGTTCAAATTCTAAAGATCATTTACTGCACTCTTGGTGTTTTGGAGAAGATCAAAATAGAATTATAATTAGTACTAATGAACCAGACAAAGTTGTTTCATTGTTAAAAGAAAGTTTAATAGATTATTATATTCTTGGAATGACAAACACTAGCTCTAACTTGAATTTAAATGAAGTAGATACTATATCAATTAAGGAGATATATAACATAAATGAAAGAACCATACCTTCACTAATGGATACATATAAAAGTTAGGTTTACAAAATGGCTATGTCAGCAAATGAAATTGAAGAACTTATTCTTAAAACATTTCCAAATGCAAAAATTACAATTGATGATTTAAGAGGTGATGGCGATCACTATGCTGCACAAATCATTACTGAGGAGTTCAAAGGTAAAACCCGTGTTCAACAACATCAAATGATTTATAATGCGATGGAAGGTAAAGTTGGAAAAGATTTGCATGCATTAGCTCTTAACACATCAGCACCTAAAGATTAAAGGAGATCTAGAATGGAACAAAATACTAAAGAAAAAATTGAGAACATAATTAAAGAAAATGAAATATTGTTGTTTATGAAAGGTACTCCGGTAATGCCGCAATGTGGTTTTTCAGCTGCAGTTGTAGGCGTTTTAAGTCATATGGGCGTTAAATTCAACAGCGTTAACGTTCTTGAAGACTCTGAAATAAGAGAAGGTATTAAAGAATATTCTGATTGGCCTACTATACCACAACTTTATGTTAAAAATGAATTTGTAGGTGGTTGTGATATAATAAGAGAAATGCACGAAAACGGTGAACTTAAAGACTACTTCACGCAAGCAGGTATATCTTCTTAAATTATATAATTATATTAAACGCTGAAATTAAAGCGTTTAATATATTATAATTCTATTAACGTGAATAAAATTCGATAACTAAATTTGTTTCCATTTGCACTGGATAAGGTACATCATCAGGCATAGGTATTCTTACTAAGGATCCTGAAAACTTTGAATGATCTACTTCGACATATTCAGGAACATCTCTTTCAGGTAATGTAGTAGCTTCAATAACTGCTGGTATACCTTTTGCTTTTTCCTTTAAGGAAATAACTTCTCCAACATTTATCATCCTTGAGGGAATATTACATCTGCTACCATTAACTAAAACATGGCCATGATTAATTAACTGTCTACATGCGAAAACTGTTGGTGCTAATTTCATTCTATATAATATAGCGTCTAATCTACACTCCAGAATACCAATTAAATTTGCACCGGTATCACCTTTTTTACGAACAGCTGCGGTGTAATATTTTTTGAACTGTTTTTCTCCAATATTACCATAATAACCTTTTAATTTTTGTTTAGCCATTAACTGAACGCCATAATCAGTAGGCTTTTTTCTTCTTTGACCGTGCTGACCTGGAGCATATTCTCTATCATTTAGTGGTGACTTTGGTCTACCCCAAAGGTTAACGCCCAGTCTTCTATCTATTTTATGTTTGGAACTAGTTCTTTTGTGATCTGATTTAGGCAAAATATTACCCCTATACTGAACTACTTAGCATTTAAGTAGTGGATTATTCCAATTAGAAGTCAAAAATACTTCGGGATAAATAACACCATGCTAAAATCCACTTTATCGGAAATGAAACTGAAAAATACTATTTAAATAAAAAATGTCAAGTACGATTTAATTTACCAGATAAAGACCTAATAATACCATGAAGTGTTCTTAAATCTTGATGAGTTAAGGATGCACGATTAAACAAACTCCTTATATTTCTTTTTACAACAGGTGCCATTTCTGGAGAATGAAAGAAACCTGATTGTGTTAGCATTTCATCTAACTGTTTATAAAAATATTCTCTATCACCAACATTTGAAAGATCCGTACTCTTTTTTAATTTTTTATTTAAAACAATTTTATTTTTTTCTATACCTGCTTTTAACATCTTAGTTTTATTCCACTCCCAACAAATCAACAAAACTGCTTGGGATAAGTTTAAAGAAGAAAATTTCTCATTTAAAGGAATAGAAACGGTAAAGTCAGCTTGCACCACATCGTCATTAGATAAACCCGATTGTTCTGGACCAAATAAAAAACCAACTTGTCCACCATTCATAAAATATTCAAAAGATTTTTCTACTGCGTCAAAAATGTCCAAAGATTTTGTGCCCACAACACGTTTTCTTGCTGTAGTAGCTACCAATAAGGATATATCTTGAGTTGCCTTTTCAAGAGTGTCAAATACTTCAATATTATTTAGTACGTTATCTGCACCAGCTGAAATTGCATATGCAGCTTTGTTTGGCCATCCATCTCTTGGAGAAATCAATCTTAATTTTTCAATACCAAAATTTTTCATTGCTCTCGCTGTAGAGCCAATGTTTTCTCCTAACTGAGGTTTTGACAAAACTATATATGGAGTAATATCATTCATAAGAACTCATACCAGCTACCCCTTCCTCCAAGTAGTAATTTCTGGCTTATCCTCAAGTATTATGTTTAATTCTAATAATTTTTCTCTTATTAGATCTGCTTTATCAAAGTCTCTGTTATCTTTTGCTTTTTTTCTTTTAAGGATTAATTCATTTATTTCTTCATCTGTAATATTAACATCTAAGTTTTGGCTGTTCGCTTGAATATCTTTTCCATATTTAAACCATATATTTGCTGAAAGAGATAAGATACCTAACACTTTTGATGAGTTTTTTAATTGTTGCGCACATTCTTTACTACCTTTATTAGCTTGATCTGCAAGATAATGAGCTCTAGCAAGTGCTTTTGGCGTATTTAAATCTTGATAAAGATATTCCATTATTTCTTGATCAGGATCTCCATTAATTTCAAAGCCATCGACTGATCTGTATAATCTCGACAAAGATTTTTTAGCTTCTGTCAGAGTTTTATTACTAAAGCTTAAAGGCGCTCTATAATGTCCTTGTAAAAGAGCATATCTTATCGATTCCCCGTCAAAATCTAAAAGTAGTTTGTTTATTGTAGTAAAGTTACCAAGAGATTTAGACATTTTTTCACCATCTAATGTAACATAACCGTTATGCAGCCAAAAATTTGCCATTACATCAGAATTATTGGCACAACAAGATTGAGCTATTTCATTTTCATGATGTGGAAATATTAAATCTAAACCGCCAGCATGTATATCGAATTGATCTCCTAAATACTTTTTACTCATAGCAGAACATTCAATGTGCCATCCGGGGCGCCCTCTTCCCCATGGACTATTCCATCCAGGCAAGCTTTCTACAGATGGCTTCCATAACACAAAATCTCCAGGGTTCTCTTTATAGGCAGCCACCTCTACTCTAGATCCTGATATCATATCGTCTAATGATCTTCCTGACAGAGCTCCATATTTTTTGTATTTAACAACTGAAAAAAGAACATGACCTGAAGAAACATATGCAAAACCAGCAGATATAAGTTTTTTAATCATATCTATGATTTCGTCTATATGATCAGTTGCCTTAGGTTCTTCATCAGGTTTTAAATTTCCCAAAGATTTACAGTCTATATGAAAATTCTTAATTGTTTCTTCAGTCAAGTCAGAGATTGAAATGTTTTTTTCTAACGCACGATTATTTATTTTATCATCTATATCAGTTATATTTCTAACGTAGGTTACTTTAGGATAAAGTGTTCTAAGGACCCTTACAAGAACATCAAAAACCACTAATGGTCTAGCATTACCAATATGAATGTAATCATAAACAGTTGGCCCACAAGCATACATTCTAACATTACTACTATCAATAGGATTAAAAACCGTTAATTTTCGATCAAGAGTGTTGTATAAATTAATATTATTCATTGTTAACTTCTATATTTTAAGTGTCAAAACTTAACCTCTCAGTCACTTTATCCCTACCCATTATTGATATTAAGTTTGCCATTTCTGGCCCATTATCTTGACCTGTCAAACATAATCTTAACGGTTTATAAAGATCTTTTCCTTTTTTACCGCTTTCTATTTTTAATAAGTTAGTCCAAATTGACCATGTGTTTTCGTTAAATTGATCGTGAGGTAAAAGTTTTAATGCAAGACTTAAAAGATCACTATCAATATTTTTAGTTTGAATATTACCAAAGCAAACATTCATCCAAATCTTAACATCATCTAAAATTTCGATATTTCCTCTTATTAAATACCAAAATTCTTTTGTTATATTTAAGTCCATTGTTTTTAATTTATTAATAATATCTTCATAATCCATTAATTGAAAAAACTTTGAGTTTAAATTTGATAATTCATTTTTATCAAACTTAGGTTTAGATTTTCCAAATTTATTAATATCAAATTCTTTAATTATTTGTTTAATATCTTTAAAAACATCTATTGGGTCGGAAGTTCCAACTTTTGACAATAAAGAAGATATTGCCATTGGTTCAAATCCTTCATGTCTCAAATCTTTAAGAGATAAACTACCTAAACGTTTAGATAGCCCTGACCCTGAAATGTCAGTAAGTAAAGATAAATGTCCTAGCCTTGGTGCTGAAGAACCTAGAGCTTCAAACAGCTGTATTTGCGCAGCTGAGTTCGTCATATGATCTTCACCTCTTAATATATCTGTTACCTTAAAATCAATATCATCAACTACAGAAGCTAAAGTATAAATTACTCTTCCATCCTCCCTTAAAATGACTGGGTCTGATAGATTTGACATGTTGTATTTACTTGGACCTTTTACTAAATCATCCCAATTAACATCAGTATGATTTAATAAAAATCTATAATGAGCTTTTTTTCCTTTTGATTTCAAATCAGCTATATCTGAATCAGATAATTTTAGTGCAGATCTATCATAAACAGGAGGTTTTCCTGACGATAACTGTCCTTTTCTTTTTAGAGATAATTCTTCAGCAGTTTCAAAACAAGGATATGCTCTTTTTTTATCAAGTAAAGTTTCTAGAGCATCATCATAATTTGAAAGCCTAGATGATTGCTTTTCTAAACTATCCCAATTAATACTCATCCAACTTAAATCTTCTTTAATAGCTTCTTCATACTCTAGTGATGATCTTTCTTGATCGGTGTCATCTATTCTAAGCATAAAGTGACCATTTACGTTTCGAGCAAAAAGAAAGTTTACCAAAGCAGTCCTGAAGTTTCCAATATGTAAATATCCAGTTGGACTTGGTGCAAAACGAACTTTAATCATTAATAATCCCTAATATTTAAAATAAATATAACATTAATTTAGAATGAATTAACTTAATTCCAATTTCTAAAACCACTGGTTAGTGGATATCTTCTATCTCGTCCAAAAGCCTTTTCTGTGACCTTTGGACCTGGTGCTGATTGAAATCTTTTATATTCTGATTTTGATAAAAGCATAGTTATTTTTTTTACATCTTTAACCTCAAAACCTTCTTTTACTATTTGTTCTAGCGATAAATTATCTTCTACCAATTTTCTTAAAATTGTGTCTAGTACGTCGTATTCAGGTAAACTATCCGTATCTTTTTGATCTTCTCTGAGCTCTGCACTAGGTGGTTTAGAAATTATTCTTTTAGGAATTACAGTACCATTAGGTCCTAAAAATTCAGAGGATTTATTAGAATTTCTCCATTCACAAAGTCGAAAAACATCAGTCTTCCACACATCTTTAATTACCGCAAAACCTCCACACATGTCTCCATATAAAGTAGCATAACCCACAGCATACTCTGATTTATTACCAGTAGCCAAAACCATAGATCCATATTTATTTGAAATGGCCATTAGTAGGAGCCCCCTAAGCCTAGATTGAATATTTTCTTCAGTTATTCCAGGTTCTACTTTAGAGCCTTCAAAATCTAATAAAATATTATCAATTACGTCCATACCATTTTTAATATCCAAGTAAGAATAATCAACTCCAAGGTTGGATGATGCTAATTTTGCATCTTCAAGACTTTCTTGACTAGTATAAGGACTAGGCATCATTACTGCTCTTACTTGTTTAGACCCAAGAGCGTCTGTTGCTATTGCAGCTACTAATGCTGAATCTATTCCACCTGACATACCTAGGACAACACCGGGAAAACCATTATTTTTAACATAATCTCTTACGCTAACTACTAGAGATTTGTATAAAGCCTCTAGATTTGTAGATATAGAATTAATTTTCCCCTTACAAATCCAATTATTATTCAGTTTAGTTAAATCAATTTCTAAAATCTCTTCTTGAAAATCTTTAAGTTGAACACTTAATTTACCTTCATGACTTAAACAAAAAGAAGCACCATCAAATACTAATTCATCTTGACCACCAACTCTATTCAGGTAAATCAGCGGAATTTTAGATTCTATCACTCTCGAGACAGCAACTGACATTCTTTGATCGTGTTTTTTAAGAGAATAAGGAGAAGCATTAATTGATAAGATTATCTCCGCTCCAGTTTCACATAAACATTCAATTACATTTTCAGTCCAGATATCTTCACAAATTGGTAGCCCAATTAAAACATTCCTAATTTTAACTGGCCCAGATAAAGCTCCGGGAGAAAAAATTCTTTGTTCGTCAAAAACACCAGAGTTAGGAAGGTTGTGTTTGTCTCTAAAAGATATGATTTTTCCGTCATCTAAAACAAAAACTGAATTTCTAATTGTATTTTTTTCTTTTCTTGGTGCACCTAATATAATAGCAGCCTTACCGTCATTGGTCATTTTAGCTAAACTATTAATTTCATTTTCTACAAGATCTAAAAAATCATTTCTTAAAACTAAATCATCTATTGGATAGCCCGTAACATACAACTCAGGCACCACAATAATATCTACTTCATTCTTTAGATTGTTTCTAATATCAATTAATTTTATAATGTTGCCTTTAACATCACCCACAATCGGATTTAATTGAGCAAGAGCTATTTTAAGATTATTTTTCATTAATTAACCTATTATTCAGATTCTATCGTTTTAGCAAAAACTCTCTTCCAATCTTCACCTGCGATTTACCACCGTAAGAAATAATATCTGCAGTAGCATATGTTTCTGACCATTTGCTTGGTAAGTATGATCCAGTACCAACGACATCAACAGGGACATTAGCTAATGCGAAAACTTTACATTTTTCCGGACCAAATCCACTAGAGGCTATAATTTTAACTTTTTCAAAACCAGCATTATCTAACATTTCACGCAAATGCCAAATAGCAGCTGCAGAAACTCCCGTTCCAATTAAGTATTTTAGTTCTTGTTCAGTTCTAAATCCCCTAATTGATTCTGGAGCATTTCTTTCTAAAACTGCATAAGAACCTGCAACATCCAACCCTTCAATATGACGTCCACCATGAGTGTCTATTCTAAGCGACAAACTTTTCTTTTCTACTAAGTCTTTAAAAGCTCTACAAACCATTAATCCATCTGTTATTTCTTTACCAAAATAGTCTATCAGAACAGTCAAAGGTTGGTCTGGCCATGTAGCATGAAACATTTCAGCAGCTTTTAAAGTTGAACCAGCATAACCAACTAATGCATGAGGCATAGTGCCTAAACCTTTTTTATTTTCAAATAAATGAGCTGTTTTATCAGTTGCACATCCAATAAACCCTATAGCTTGTCCTTCAGATTTAACTCTTTGTGAACCAACAAAAGCCCCATAAGCCATTAAATCAGCCATGTCTGCACCTGCACAATGCCTAGCATCCATAGCTAAGAAGGATGTATTAGGAAGACTTTCTACCATCGAACGTGCATTGTATGCAGCAACACAAGTAGCACCAATTTTTTGAAGAAGAGCTGTTTCTAAATCCACTAGTAATAACATAGAGCCCGAAATATAAATCATTGGTTCTCCAGCACCCACGTCACTCCCTTCTTTAAAACAGCGTTTAATATTTACATTACTTTTTCTTTCCTTAACTATTGCTTCAAGCCAATCGATTGCTAGATTTAAGGCTGAAATCACAGGTCTTCTCATAAAAATAGCGTAAGTAACCTCTGTATCACCGTAGGATGAGACAATATCCTTAGTTTTTAAAAAATAAGTATCTGTTACAGACGGTAATTGGCTAGGATTAGGCCTTAATCCAAGAGGCCAACTGTCATTTTTTAAAATTTTAATATTAGATTTTTTTTTATTATTAGACACTGAATCAACCTTTTAAGAAGCAGTAGATACTTGTTTTCTTGAAATATTTCGATTATCTGATAACAAATCTGCCAAAAGAAATGCTAACTCTAATGATTGAGTAGCATTTAATCTTGGATCACAATGTGTATGATACCTGTCAGCTAAATTTGATTCAGTTACCTCATAAACTCCGCCAACGCATTCTGTTACATTTTGACCAGTCATTTCAAAGTGAACTCCACCAGGTATTGTATCCATTTCTTTATGAACATCAAAAAAGCCTTTAACTTCTGTCATGATGTCATTCATTTTTCTTGTCTTAAAACCACTGGAGGCTTTTACAGTATTTCCGTGCATTGGATCACAACACCAACCTACAATTAATCCAGATTTTTTCACTGCTGAAATTAAAGGTTTCAATTTGCTATATACTTCAGATGAACCCATTCTAGCAATTAATGTAAGTCTTCCAGATTGATTTAAAGGGTTAAGCTTTTCAATTAGTCTTAGTAAATCATCTGGATCAGTCGAAGGTCCGCATTTTAGACCAATTGGGTTAGCTATTCCTCTCATATACTCAATATGAGCTTCATCTATACTCCTAGTTCTGTCACCAATCCACAACATGTGTGCTGATGTTGAAAACCAACCTTTTTCTTCAGTAATAGTATCTTTTCTAGTAAGAGCCTCTTCATAATTAAGAAGTAAACCCTCATGAGAAGTATAAAACTCTGTCTCTCTTAGTTGAGCTGTATTTTCGGGTGTCATCCCACACGCATTCATGAATTCCATCGATGATGTAATTTTATCTGCAAGTTCTCTATATTTTTCAGCCTCTTTTGTACCTCTTACAAATTCTAAATTCCATTCATGCAACTTTGTTAAATCTGCCATACCTCCACTTGCAAACGCTCTTAGCAAATTCAAAGTAGATGCAGATTTGTCATATACTTGAAGCAGCCGTTCAGGGTCAGGTTCTCGTGATTGGTCGTTGAAAGCCATATCATTGACCATGTCTCCTCTATAACTAGGCAAAGACACATTATCAATAACTTCCAAAGGTGAAGATCTTGGCTTTGAATATTGCCCTGCCAACCTTCCTATTTTAACTACTGGCAAAGCAGATCCAAAAGTTAAAACAACAGCCATTTGTAATAGAACTCTGAAGCTATCTCTTATATTGTTGGCATTATGTTCAGCAAAAGATTCAGCACAATCACCACCCTGTAATAAAAAGGCTTTACCCTCAGCTACATCTGCCATTCTTTTACGTAGTCTCCTTGCTTCTTCAGCAAAAACCAAAGGTGGTCTAATAGAAAGCTCGTTTTCAACTTTTGTAATGTGATTTTGATCACTATATTCAGGAACTTGCTTTATAGGAAATTTTCTCCATGAATCTATTTGCCAGTCAATCATCACTTATCCTCTTAAAACCAAAATTATTAATTAAAATATATTCCATAATATACTTTAATTAAATCAATTAACAGAATTCTTATAAATCTTCAAATATTGAGTTAAATTGTGAGTTATGATCTCATTGTTACAAATTCTTCTGCCGCTGAAGGATGAATTCCTATTGTACAATCAAAATCTGATTTTAAAGCACCCGCTTTAATAGCAATTGCTATACCTTGAATTATTTCGGCAGAGTCTGGACCTATCATATGAGCTCCAATTACTTTTTGAGAACGCTCATCAACTATTAGTTTCATTAGAGTTCTCTCAACATTACCTGAAACAGTGTTTTTCAAAGCTCTAAATTCACTTTTATATTCTTTGGCTTTTATGCCATTATTAATAGCTTGTTCAAAAGTTAAACCTACGACAGAAATAGATGGTTGGCTAAAAACAGCACTAGGAATATTATCATAAGAAATAAATCTTTTACTTTCTCCATATTCTCTGTCTGCAAATGCATGACCCTCTGCAATGGCAACTGGTGTTAATGTCACTTTATCAGTAACATCACCTATAGCATAAATTGATTTTATATTGGTTTGATTAAATTTATTAACTAACACTTCCCCACGACTTCCAATATCTACTCCAATATTGCTAAGGCCTAATTTTGAAACTTTAGGTATTCTTCCAGTGGCACCCATTACCTCATCGACTTTCAAATTTTTCCCATTCGAGAGCTTAACACTATAATTTAGATTTACTTTTTCTATTTCAGATATTGTAACTTCTTTATGAAGTGTAACTCCTTTTTGAGCCATGGAGGTCATTAAATGCTCCCTAATTTCATTGTCAAAGCCTCTTAACACTTTATCAGCTCTAAAAACTAAATGAGTATCAACTCCAAATCCATTGAATATACCAGCAAATTCGACGGCTATATATCCTGAACCATAAATCACAATTGAATTTGGTAATTTCTTTAAATCAAGAGCTTTATCTGAATCAATCATGTGTTTGTTACCTGAAAAATTCGGGAAAGATGCTTCACCACCAACAGCAATCATAATTTTGCTAGATGAAACTTCAATAACTTCATTATTATCTTTTGTTATTGAAATCAGGTTTGGGCTTAATATCTTACCCCACCCAGAAATCAAATCACAGCCAGAATTTTTAATCAAATTCACATAAATTTCATGTAATCTATCTAACTCTTTATTCTTCTTTTTAATAAGGTCGCCCCAATTACTTTCATAACCTTTTACTTGCCAACAAAAACCTTCTGCATCGGAAACTTGTTCAGAAAATTGTGATGCATAAACAAGAAGTTTTTTAGGAACACAACCTCTCAAAACGCATGTGCCACCAGCTCTATCACCTTCAACAACTAACGTTTTGGCTCCATAAGATGCAGATATACGAGCGGTTCTAGTACCACCTGAACCAGCTCCTATAACAATAAGGTCATAATCAAATTTAGACATCAATTCTCCATAATTTAAATATTATATTAAACATATATAAAATTTTAGGCCTGAAAAACTTAAAACACAGCTTCAGCCTTCATTGTCATACCTGCGGCGGAAGTACTAGTAAAGCAATTAACGTTTCCATTTTCTGATTGTTCTATGCTTATATGTAAGTTCTCATTAGCAAAAACAGGAGCAATGCCTTTATGAGAAAAACTTTTCGCTCTGGTATTTTTGAATTTCTCAGACGCTCTTAGCATTAAAGTTGCTTGCAAAGGTCCATGAAAAATTAGATCTTGATATCCTTCTACTTGAGTTGAATATGGATAATCATAATGTATTCTATGACCATTAAAAGTTATAGCTGAATATCTAAATAACATAGTAGGATGAGCAAATATTTCTTCTTCAAAATCAGGATTTGAAAGAGGTAAATCATTTTTAATAACTTTAGTAGATTGGTTATCGTCAAAGTCTCTATAAACAATGTCATGTAATTCTTCGATAACTAATTTTTTATCTACAAAAAATTCATACTTTGCCTTCACAAAGCAAAGTAAACCTGATTTTCCATTTTTTAAATTAACATCAATTACTGAAGACCTTTTTTTAACTTGATCACCGATCTTTAGGGTATCAAAAAAATTAGTTTGACATCCAGCCCACATCCTTCTTGGAAGAGCTACTGGGGGAAGAAACCCTCCTTTTTGGGGATGAGAATCTTTACCTAGAAGAGAGGATTTGACTACTGCAGGTGCTAAAGCCCAATGGATGCCTGAAGAAGCTGTTTCACCTTTTTGAGGATCACCTGGATCAATATCTAAAGTTGCTCTAAATCTCATTTCAAGATTTTTAGAAACTTCATCAAAGACAATCTCGTCATTTCCAATCCATGACTTTAATTCATCAATATTAATATCAATATTATTCACTAAATTTTCCTTTGAAATAATTAATTTAATATATTCAAAAAAATACTCTAAAACAAGTAATCAAAGTCTTATGTGTGAGGTTAAGGTATGAGTAAAATTCTAAATTCAACTATTGGCATTGCTGGTTGTGGAACTATGGGACTTCCAATGTTAGAAGTTCTTTTAAAAAATAATATCAATGCATTTGGCTACGATATTCTCTCTAAAGAAAATTTTTCAAGTTTGGAAAATAATTTCATATCTTCAAAAAAAGATTTTTTTCAAAAAGTAGATATAATTTTTAGTGTTGTAAGAGACATCAATCAAACTAAAGAATTATGTGAGGGGAAGAACGGCCTTTTTCAATTAAATTCTCCGAAAACACTTATTATATCCTCAACTTTATCTCCAGCCTTCTTGAATAATTTCTTCCAGAATGCTCCAGAAAATATTACTATGATTGAGGCACCAATGTCTGGTGCTCCAATGAAAGCAAAAGACGCAACATTGACCTTTATGGTCGGCGCAGAAAAAAATCAATACGAAAATATTTTACCAATTCTTAATATTTTAGGTGAAAAAATTCATCATATAGGCAAATTTGGTTCAGGAATGTCTGTTAAAGTGCTTAATAATTTTGTAGCCTCATGCTCAGTTGTTGCTGTAAGGCATGTTTTATCTGAAGCTAAATATTTAAACATTTCAAGTGAACAATTATTAGAAATATTAAATTGCTCTTCGGGAAAAACGTGGTTTAGTGAGAATCTTGAAAATATTGATTGGGCAAAGGAAAGTTATACGAAAGAAAACACAATTGGTATCTTAGAAAAAGATGTAAATAGTTATTTAGACGGATTAGAGAATTCTGAATCAGAAACTAGTCAAGCGTTGTTAAATTTCCAAAAATCATTACTCAACAGCTTAAGAAATATTCCTAAATTTCCTAATGAGGATTAATAAATCCCCATTTCTATGCCGTTAACAAATGCAAGAGATTTTTCTTCAAGTCTTAAAATAAAATTATCATCCCATTTACCCTTGAGAATTAAAGGCGGCAAAACCTGTCTCCATTTTAATCCAGTTAAGATTTTATCAATTCCAATTTTGCACCCATTTCCATCTAATCCGGCTCGAACATAATAAAATATAGGTAAACCACACATCTTATTTTGAAGATCTTCGTATGTCCTGTCAAAAAAATCTTTTGTTAATCCTGACATATATCCAAAGTTTTCGGTTGTACCAATAATTAAGCCATCAATTGAGTTAAAAGAATCAATATTTGTTTCAATTACTTTTGATGCTATTAAATTAGTATTAGGGTTAAATTTTTTAATTTTTGATTGAAGATGTTTTGACAATTTTATTGTGTTTACGCTGGGAGAATGATGAATAAATAAAATATTTTTAAGATACATTTTATGTATATGTAATATTTTTTAAACATGTATGAATTATAAACATATTATATTTTGGGAACACCAAAATGATTTAAGAATTGTTCTAAATTTTCATATGGCTGTGCACCAACTAAACTTTGTCCTGAATAAACAAAAGTTGGCACGCCAGTAACACCATACTTTCTAGACTTATTCCAATCTTCATCAATATTACTTTTAAATGTTCTATTTTTTAATACTGATTTAGCTTCATCTACATCAAGATTAGACTTAGATACAACATCAAGTATAACTTCTTCTAATCCAACATTTAAACCATTAACAAAATAAGCTTCAAAAAAATTGTCATGGATTGAAGTGTTATTTTGAACTGTTTCTGCCCAAGCACCAATCTCTTGAGCTAATCTACTATTGTAAGTGTGAGTTCTGTCATTATATGGAAGGTTTTCTTCATTCATCAAACCTTTCATTCTTAGATTTTTTTCTTCAATATCTTCTAAGCTTGTTCTAAAAAGTTCAAGTAATGTTCTACCCTCTTTTGGTGTTTCAGGATGTAGAGGAAAATGAACTAATTTTACATTGACATTAAAGTTCTTTTTTATTTTTTTTACTCTAGCATCTCCTAAATAACACCATGGACATACATAATCAGTGAACACCTCGAAAGTAGTTTGGTTCATAATATATTTTCTACCTTTAATTTTAAATCTTTCCTACAATAACTAAAGATATTAATATGTAAAATTAATTGAAAAAAAAAATAATATTTTTTAGAGTCATTCTATTGGTTTATTTAAGAAAATTGACCCTCTCTTTTCTAAAACGAAAGATAAAATTCATGAAAACACTTCAAGATAAAACAGCAATAATAACAGGTGGATCTAAAGGTATAGGAAAATCTGTATGTTTATCTTTGTCAAATGCTGGAGCTTCAGTCTTAATACTAGATGTTGACAAAATTAATGGACAAAATCTAGTTGATGAAATTTTAAGTAATGGCAATGAAGCTTCATTTTATAAAATGAACGTTGCAAATGAAAATGAATGGCTAACTTTTATTAAGTTTCTTAAAGAAAAAAATATCTCAGTAGATATTTTAATTAATAATGCTGGAATTTGGTTAGGTAAAGAAATCCATAATGTTACACTTGATGAATATCATCAGTTGATATCTATCAACTTAACTGGGGTATTTTTAGGCACTAAATATTTAACTCCGTTTTTAAATGATGCTGGCAAAAATTTTAAATATGGAAGTACAATTGTAAATTTGAGCTCAGTTGCAGGTTTAGTCGGCTCCCAATTAGATCCTCTATATTCAATGACAAAAGGAGGCATAACAACTTTTACTAAGTCTATGGCTATTTATTATGGAAAGAAAAATTATCCCATAAGAATAAATCAAGTTCATCCAGGTATTATTGAGACAGACATGGGTGCTAAAGTATCTAATTCAAGATTAATTCAAAACCCAAACATGACTGAAGATGAATCAAATTCAGCAGGAATTTCACAAACACCTCTGGGAAGATTAGGAAGTGCGGATGAAGTAGCTAAAACTATTTTATTTTTGTCTTCAGATGAATCTAGTTTCATGACAGGATCTAGTTTAGTAGTTGATGGCGGGTTAACCGCTCAATAAAGTAAAAAATTAAATTAATCAGGAAGATATACTTATGAAAAGAAACTTAGAGGATAAAGTAGTATGGATTACTGGAGCTGGATCAGGCATAGGTCAAAACGCTGCTGTAACATTATCTAAACTTGGTATGAAGGTAATTTTATCTGGAAGAAATATCAAAAACCTGCAAGAAACGGCTCTCAAATGTGAAAACAGTCCAATTATCAAAAAGTTAGATATTGCAGATAAAAATCAAGTTAAAAGTGTAGCTCAAGAAATCAAAATGGAATTTATGCATATAGATATATTGATCAACTGTGCTGGTATAAATATAGAAAATAGAGATTGGGACAATATCAATGAAACTGAATGGGACGATGTTTTTCAGACCAATATCAATGGATTGTTTTATTGTTGTAAATCTGCAATACCAATGATGAAAGAAAGACAAGATGGATTAATAATAAATATTTCTTCTTGGTCAGGAAATCATGTCAGCCTTCTCTCTGGTGTTTCTTATACTTCTTCAAAACATGCATTAAATGCAATGACCGAAACTATCAACATGAAATATTGTAATTTAGGTATTAGAGCCTGTGCGTTGTGCCCTGGAGAAGTATCAACAGCCATTTTAGATAAAAGACCAAAAAAATTATCTAAAGAACAAAAAGATAAAATGCTTCAACCAGATGATTTAGGAGAAACAATAGCTTTTATTTGTCAAATGCCGAAACATGTTTGTATTAACGAATTAACTATTAGCCCAACTTGGCACAGAAGATATATAGCAGACTTAGGTATCGAGGAATTATAACTTCAAATAACCAAAGATAAAACAGTATTAAATGCAAAGAAATTTAAAGGATAAAGTGGTTTGGATTACGGGCGCAGGTGGAGGCATGGGTCAGCATATTGCATTAACTTTGTCTAAGCTACATAGCAAAGTTATTTTATCAGATATTAACGAACAATCTCTCAAAAAAGTTTCCCAAAAATGTACTTATTACTCTTCAATAAAACCTTTAGACATAACAAAAATTAATGATGTCAAAACTGTTGTTAAGGAAATTGAAAATGATTTTGGCCAATTAGATATTGTAATCAATGCTGCTGGAATGAATATACAAAATAGAGATTGGGACGACATACAACAAAATGATTGGGATCAAGTTTTCAAAGTTAATATAAATGGGATGTTTTATTGTTGTAAATCTGCGCTGCAGTTAATGAAAAAACAAAATGACGGATTAATTATAAATATTTCTTCATGGGCTGGAAATCATATTAGTTATTTATCTGGTACGTCGTATATTGCATCAAAACACGCTATTAATGCAATGACAGAAACAATTAATATGAAATATTGTAATGTTGGCATAAGAGCTTGTTCAATATGTCCAGGGGAAGCTTCTACACCATTACTAGACCAAAGACCTGTACCTCTCTCTCAAGAAGAAAAAGACCTTATGCTTCAAGTTGAAGACATAAGTGAAACAGTTGCTTTTGTAGCACAAATGGAAAAACACGTTTGCGTCAATCAAATAACAATAAGTCCCACACATAATCGATTATATTTATGATTAATTATTACTGGATTTTATCCTGCGTTTTAGAAACAAAATCCTTAGCATCATGTCTTTCATGAAGTTGATTATCCAACTCACCATTAATTCTATTAACCATTCTTCCACGTTTAACTGCTTGTCGACTATCGATCATCAGAGCCCATCTAACAACATTTTGATAAGACTTTACGTCCAAGAACTCTTCAGCACCATACAACCTGCCTAAAACTAACGCTCCATACCAAGGCCATATAGCTATATCTGCAATTGTATATTCATTACAACAGATATAGTTATTATTTAATAATTGTTTATCTAAAACATCTAATTGTCTCTTAACTTCCATAGAAAATCTATCAATAGGGTATTCAAATTTTTCAGGGGCATAAGCATAAAAATGTCCAAAACCACCTCCAAGGTATGGCGCACTTGCCATTTGCCAAAACAACCAATTTAAACATTCAGTCCTTTTTTCAAATTGTTTTGGTATAAATTGATTAAATTTATCTGCCAAATATAGTAAAATTGATCCTGACTCAAAAACTCTTATTGGTTTTTCAATAGAGTTGTCTGTTAGGCTAGGAATTTTTGAATTAGGATTTATTTCAACAAATCCAGAGGTAAATTGATCACCATTTCCAATTCTAATGAGCCAAGCATCATATTCTGCTTCTGTAATTCCTAAACTAAGCAACTCTTCAAGCATTATGGTTACTTTAACACCATTCGGAGTACCTTGAGAATAGAGTTGAAAAGGGTGCTTTCCAACAGGCAGCTCTTTTTCACTTGTATGGCCTGAAATTGGTCTATTTATGTTTGCAAATTTACCACCATTTTCTTTGTCCCAAGTCCATGTTTTTGGCGGCATATAGTTATTTGATTTTGACAATTCAGTATCCCTCAATATTAGTTTAAATAATTAATTAATAGTTTAAATTAATTGTTTCCAAAGGCTCTTTTCCAAGCACTAGATCAGAACCTTTCTCACCAATTAATGTTGCACCTGAATGTAAATTTGCAGATAACATAGTTGGCATTATTGAGGCGTCAATAATTCTTAAATTTTGTAATCCATAAACTTTAAGGTTATTATCAACAACTGCTGTAGGATCTGATTTTGGACCCATCCTGCATGTTCCCATTTGATGATAGGTAGTAGTTCCTCTTTCTCTAGCAACCTGGAGTAGTTCATCATCAGATTGCATATTAACTCCAGGGTACACTTCATAATCAAAGTATTTAGATAAAGCTTTGGAATGCATTAATCTTCTTGAAAGCCTCAAACCTGCCACCACAACTCTTTTATCCTCTTCAGCATCTAAATAATTTGGTTGAATTAGGGGTGCATCGAAAGGACTATTACTTTTAGCTTTTACCCAGCCAAGAGATTCAGGCCTTTGTTGCCAAGCAGCAACCGTAAAACCTGGTTCAGTGTCCAGAGTTGATTGAACACCTTCTTTATAAGAAGCTGGAGTGAATGTCATTTGTAAATCATGATTTCTAATAGACTCGTCTGAGTGCCAAAAACAATAAACTAAAGTAGGGCTTAAATTAACAATTGACTGTTTTCCCAATACATATTTACCAATTTCTTTTAAAAGTTTTAGTCCTCTTGATTTTTCATTAATTGTTTCAACATTTTTAGCTCTTGCAGTTAATCTTGGAGCAAAATGATCTCTTAAGTTCATTCCAACACCTTTTAAATCGTGAATTACATCAATTCCTACTTCTTTTAAATATTTACCTGGACCGATTCCAGACAATTGAAGTAAATGAGGTGATTTAATTACTCCTGAAGAAAGAATTACTTCTTTATTAGCCTTTAAAATGATTTTCTTTCCTCTTATCCCACCTTTCAAAAATTCAACACCAGTTGCTGTTTTGTTTTCAATAATTACCTTGGAAACGAATGCGTTAGTAATTATTGTTAAATTTTTTCTAGATTTAACTGGGTTTAAAAAAGCTTTTGCTGCACTAACTCTAAACCTACCTTGAGTTGTTCTCTGTACATATGAGACACCCTCTTGAAATTGACCATTATAATCTTTATTACGAGGGATTCCCTCCTCCACAGCACCTTTTATAAATGCTTCACATAAAGGATCTCTATATTCTAAGTCGGTAATCGGTAGCTCTCCTTCCGTTCCTCTAAAAACCTCATCATGTTCAGCAAGTCTATTTTCGTATCTCTTAAAATAAGGAAGTAAATCTGAATAACTCCAGCCTTTATTCCCTTTTTGTGCCCAAACATCAAAGTCCATGTTTTGACCTCTGTTAAAAACCATTCCATTAATAGAACTAGATCCTCCTAATGTTTTTCCTCTTGGAATATCAATAACTCTACCATCTGTTCCCCAACTTGGTTCAGCTTTAAATAGCCAATTTACACTTGGGTTTGTAAGAGTTTTCATAAAACCAGCTGGTATATGAATAAACGGGTTCCAATCAGGTGGACCAGCTTCTAAAAGACATACTGAGTTTTTACTATTTGCACTTAATCTATTAGCCAAGACACAACCAGCAGATCCAGCACCAACAATAATATAATCAAAGTGATTTACCATGAAATATCCAGTTAAAAATAAATAATTAATAATTAATAACAATTATAGTAATTAATCATGTTTCTAATACAAATAGAAAAGAAATATTTTTTAAATACAAAAGGTTTTTTTTAATTAAGACCTTGAAGCCATAAAACTAAACTGTCTCTTAAACCAGATGAAACAAAAAAATTTATAATTTCGGTATGGAAAAAGAAAAATAACGCTGCTAAAATTATACCAAAGATAAAAGTCATTTTAAACATCCCTCAAAAAAATAATATTTATTTTAAATCATTTAAATCACTTGAAATCTACAAAAAAAAAAAATAATATGTATTAAATTAAATATAGGAATTGTTTTCATGAGTGATAATCAATACACGTTTACTGAGAGTTTAAAATCTGAGACCATATTAGCATTGTTAATTTTTATACCTTTGTTATTTACTATTACAGTGTAATTTAATATTTCAAAAAATTATTTTATCTTTATAAAGATTTGAAATTTTTTGTTCATCATATCCTAATTCAAGCATAATTTCTCTAGTATGTTGACCTAAATAAGGTGCAATGCTAAAATTATCTTTTTGATCTAAAGGTGTCATTCCTGGCAAGTTTGGTGTAGGCCATAACACTTCCGTAGTCGGCTGCTTTAACCAAGAGATTAATTTAAGAGCCTGTGTCTGTTCACTTTCAACAAACTCTTTATAATCTTGAACTTTTTCGTTTTGGACTTCAAATTTATTTAGTAACTTTTTCCAATATTGAGTTGGTTTATTAATAAATAATTTTTGTACTTCTTTAGTGAGAAAAGATTCATGTTTTCTTCTTTCAGCATTACTAGAAAACCTCTCATCATTAATAAAATCTTGCCAACCAACTGC
>ENA-ORDA01000446-ORDA01000446.1-marine-metagenome-genome-assembly--contig:-NODE-446-length-41834-cov-19.699236_pt1 | contig 41834 bp, 38 predicted proteins | sample MGYA00237778_ERZ508506 | MGnify/ENA primary metagenome ERZ508506 (study PRJEB26177, sample SAMN06267891) | marine metagenome | isolation source: Monterey Bay, California, USA | place: Pacific...
TCCTGATGTAATTAGAAGAGCTCCTTTTGAAGTTTTTGAAGTTATTGAACCTTTAACTATTAATGAAATTAAAACCGTTAGTAATTTTTCTTTATTAAGAATTTCTATAAAATCTATTGAGTTTAAAAGGACTGGCAATTTTAAATTGAATATAGTTTTAAATGATGGTTTTAAAAATGAAGAATTGAAATTTAAAATTAAAATTCATGATGCTTCCATTCCAAAACTTCAAGAAAGTAAATTCTTTTATACAAATTGGTTCAATTTAAGTAAAATGGAAGAAATGCATGATTTAAAGAGATGGAACAAAGAATGGTTTGTTATGCTTGATAAATATGCTAAGTTGATGGCAGAGGGGCGTCAAAATTGTATAAGAATTCCACATGAACTTATTAATTTAAAAAGCAATAAAATTTCTTTAGATGAAAAAAAAATGATTTCATTTATAAATATTTTTAAAAAATATGGATTTAAATATTTTGAATCTCCACACTTGCTCAACAGAGGATCTAATGACGATTGGGGGAATCCAGAACTAAAAACAAAACTACGTAAAAGAGGTTATTATTCCGAGGATGGAAAAAAGGAAATAGATACTATAATTAGAAAAATAAAATCATTTACAAAAAAATATAAATTAGAAAACCAGTGGCTTCAACATATTGCAGATGAACCTACAGATGTTAATGCTCAATGTTACAAAGATGTTTCAAAACAAATAAAATCGATATATCCAAAAATTACGATAATGGAAGCAACTAATGCAAAAGAATCATTGACTGGTTCGATTGATTTATGGTGTCCACTTATAAATGATTTTCAAGAAAATCAAGATTTTTTCAAAAAAAGAGTGAAAGAAGGAGAGAAAATTTTAGTATATACCTGCTTAGTTCCTGGCGGAAAATGGTTAAACAGGACATTAGATATGGAAAGAATTAGACAAGTTTATTTTGGATGGGCAGGCTCAAAATACAATACCTTTGGATACTTACATTGGGGATTAAATCAATATAAGGCTAACCCTTTTAAACAAAGTGTAGTAAAACATCCATCTCCTCAAGCATCAAGCAATAATTATCTTCCAGCTGGAGATACACATGTAATTTATCCTGGAAAAGATGGACCACTTTCTTCACTGCGCTTTGAAGCACACAGGAAAGGAATTGAAGACTATGAATTGCTTGAAAAATTAAAATTAAAAAACTCTAATAAACACAAAAGATTAATCAAAAAATTATTCTTAAATTATACTAATTACTCATTATCAATTAATAAATACCAGAGAATAAGAAAAAAACTACTTAAATCAATATAGTATTATGAAAAAAACTTTAACCACTTTTATACTAATATTAATTGTATTTAGTATTAACGCACAAAAAAGAAAAGAATTTTTTAAAAGTCCTAAAGGAGTTTTTTACATTTCTTCGGATTTACATATACATAGTGTTTTTTCTGATGGTTCAGTTTGGCCTACTATTAGAGTAGATGAGGCTGTAAGAGATAGCATAGATTTAATATCTCTTACTGAACATTTAGAATATCAATCGCATATTTCTGACATTCCTCATACAAATAGAAATAGATCATTTCAAATTGCAGGTGGTTATGTACAGAAAAAACCTCTGGCAGTTGTACACGGAACTGAAATAACAAAACCAATGCCACCAGGTCACTTTAATGCTATTTTTATTAAGGATGCCAATAAGTTTTTTGATAAGAATAAAGAACCTTTAATTTTTATAAAAGGGATTAAGGAAGCTAATAAACAAGGAGCATTTGTTTTTTGGAATCATCCAATGTGGGAAGCAAACCGAAGTGATGGAATAGCAAAGCTTGACCCAATTCACAAAGAAGTAATTGATAAAAAATTATTACATGGAATTGAGGTTGTAAATTTTGACACATTCTCTGAGGAGGCAATGCAAATTGCACTTGACAACGAATTAACTATGATGGGCACAAGTGATGTTCATGTATTAATTGATTGGGATTTTAATAAAGAAGAAGAAAGTTTTCACAGACCGATAACATTTATTATGTCAAAAAATAGAACAATAAAATCTATTAGAGATGCTTTATTTAATGGCAATACATTTATTTGGTACAGAGATTTAATTATTGGTAAGTCAAACAATTTAAAACAAGTCATCGAAAATAATTTAAAAGTTGTTTCCAAAGGATACGGATTTAAAGGAAGGAAAGTAGAGATTTTACAAGTGGAACTAATAAATAAATCTGTGGCTCCAATTAGTCTAAACTATATTGGAGGATATACATTTCATAATGACTATAAATTTATAGAACTTGCACCAAGATCAAGTAAAACAATATATGTCAAAACTAAAAAAATTAAAAAAACAGTTTCCTTAGAGTTCGAAATTTTAAATTATGTAATTGCACCAAAGACAAACCTTAAAACAATAAAAACCATAACTGTAGATTAAACTGGCGTGGTTATATAATCTTTATTTACTGTAACTCAATATTCAAAATAGTATTTTTAAAAAATTCTATAGAACTTTCATTAAATTTTGGTTTTCTAAATCTGATTTTTTCTTTTGAAGAAAAACCATATTGTTCAATAGGCATGCCAATAAAGTTTTTATCTAGAATACTATTTAAGTTTTTGTCCAATAAAATTGAAATAAGGTAAACTCCTCTAGGAAGATTAATTGTTGTCGAAAATTTATCTTTTTCCACCCATTCTTTAAAGCCATAATCAAAACCCTCTTTTTGACCTGAGCTATTAGTAGCGTTGCTATTCCATGAATCTGGATTTGACCAAACCGCAATGACTAAATTTCCATTTGATTCTATATTAGATACGTTTAATTTCAACTCAAATAATTCTGGATTATTTTGAGAAATTAATTCCATATTTAAACATAAAATAAGTATCAATAAAAATTTATTCATAACATATTTTTAAGTGACCCAGGGAGGATTCGAACCCCCAACCGTCAGAGCCGAAATCTGATATTCTATCCAGTTGAACTACTGGGCCCTATTTATTATATAAGTTTTGAACGCACAATATTAGATATAGTTTTGCCATCAGCTTTTCCAGAAAGTTTACTTGATGCAATACCCATTACTTTACCCATATCTTTCATACCATGAGCACCAGTCTGATTAATAATTTCAGTAATTAATTTATCTAAGTCTTCTGTACTAATTTGATCTGGTAAAAATCTTTCAATTATCCTGGATTGGTTAATTTCAATATTTGCTAATTCTAATCTACTTTGTTTTTTATAAATCTCTGCACTTTCTTTTCTTTGTTTAACAAGTTTTTGAAGAATTTTAATTTCATCTGATTCTTGAATATTGCCGTCTGAACCCTTTTGAGTTTGAGCTAATAAGAGTGCAGACTTAATTGCTCTTAAAGATTCTAATTCATCAACATTTTTTTCTTTCATTGCTGAAATAATTGAACTTGATATTTTATCTATTAATTTCATATGATTTTATTTTAATCCACGTTATCATGTAAAAACGAATTGCTAGTTCGCAAATTAATCTCTCCGTTTGAATCTTCACTAATAACAGTTCTAGAAGATTTAAATTGATCAATACTATCTAGACTAACTCCGGCTCTTTTAAAAGCAGGTTCATTCTCCATAGATTTAATATTATTAGCTTTAGTAAAATTGTAATTATATTGCTTTAATTTTATTTTTCGCTCTTCGGTTCTTTTAGATAATCCATCGGCAATTGAACTATTTAAAGGATTTAAAACTACTTCATTATTATCATTTTTAAATTCAGAAGCCAAGGGCTCAACTGTCTTGTTAATAATCTCATAATCATCAATACCCGATTTATTAGCGTTTATCCCGTTAACTTCGGTTACAGGAATGATATGAACAGGATTTACAACTTCTATTTCATTTATATCTTCAATTAATTCATGAACAATTTTATCTGACTCAATTATTTGTTTTTTTAATGGCATATCAAAATCAAATGAAACTTGATCAATAGGTTTAAGTTCTTCAGGTGAAGTAACTTCAATTTCATTAATATTAAGTGAAACATCATTGATTTCAATTTCATCTTCATTAATTATTAAATTTGAATTCATCTCCTTATAATCAACATTAATGTCATTTATAATCCTTTCTTTTTCTAAATTTTCAATTTCAGGGTTAGTATTCTTAAAATCAATTGAATTTGAAGCAAAATCAAATTGTAAAGAATCATTTTTATCAATCTGATTATTAGAACTTAGATTGTGAACATATCCACTATTTTCATCAAGATTATGAATTATTTTTTTTGGATCAGAATGTATAATTTCATCTTGTTGATTGGGTGCAAAACCTGTGGCAATTACAGTAACAGAAATAGAGTTTTCTAAATTCAAATCCTCACCTACTCCCATTATAATATTAGCTCCGTGACCAGCTTTTTCTTGAATATAATCATTTATAAGCCCGATTTCATCAATTGTTATTTCTTCTTTACCTGAAACAATTAATAATAAAACATTTTTAGCTCCTGTAATTCTATTATCATTTAAAAGAGGGGAATCAAGAGCAGATGAAATAGCTTCAATTGACCTTTTAGTACCAGTAGCAGTAGAAGAACCCATTATAGCATTTCCGCTATTAGATAAGACTGTTTTAGCATCTTTTAAATCAATATTTTGAGTATAATGATGAGTTATAACTTCAGCTATTCCTCTTGAAGCTGTAGCTAACACTTCATCAGCTTTTGCAAATCCTTCTTTAAATCCTAAATTTCCGTAGATATCTCTCAAGTTATTATTATTAATTACAATTAAAGCATCTACTTCTTTTCTTAATTTTTCTATCCCTGTTTTGGCTTGTTGTTCTCTTATTTTACCTTCAAATTGAAATGGCATAGTGACAATTCCTACAGTTAAAATATCCAACTCTTTAGCTAATTTAGAAATAACCGGAGCAGCTCCAGTTCCGGTTCCTCCTCCCATTCCAGCAGTTATAAAAACCATTTTAGTATTTGTTTCAAGCATTTTCTTTAAATCATCAAAGCTTTCCATTGCTGCTTTTTCACCAATTTCGGGGTTAGCACCAGCTCCTAAACCTTCTGTTAATGAAATACCAAGCTGAATTTTATTCTCTACTCTACTATTTTCTAAAGCTTGTGAATCGGTATTGCATACAACAAAATCGACTCCTTTTATTCCTTTAGAGTGCATGTAATTAATTGCATTACTTCCTCCACCACCAACTCCGATGACTTTTATTACATTACTTTGATTTTTAGGTAAATCAAATGGTAAATTATTTATTTCTGGGTTTAAGTGCATAATCTTTAATTTATTCGGCGTTATCTAAAAATGTTTTTATTTTTTCTGTAAACTGTTCAAAAATTGTTAACCTTTCACTTTGAATAGTATCATCAATTTCTTCAAGTTCATTATTGTCTGTATCTTCTTTTATATTACTTTTTTTATTAATTTTTGTTGAGTTCATAACCAAACCAACAGCTGTAGCATACATAGGACTTGAAATATCAATTGAATTATTTCCTGCTAAGTGTTCGCTAGGGTGACCCAATCTAGTATCCATTCCTGTTATATATTCAACGAGTTGTTTTAAATGTTTTAATTGACTACCACCTCCAGTTAAAACAATACCAGCAATCAATTTCTTTTTCTGTTCTTCATGTCCATAATTTTTAATTTCTATATAAACCTGTTCGACTATTTCAACAACTCTTGCATGAATAATTTTTGATAAATTTTTTAGAGTAATTTCTTTTGGGTCTCTTCCTCTTAAACCTGGAATTGAAACAATTTCATTTTCTTTATTCTCTCCAGGCCAAGCGGAACCAAATTTAATTTTCAATAGTTCTGCCTGTTTTTCTATAATTGAACATCCTTCTTTTATGTCTTCAGTAATAATATTACCTCCAAAAGGGATCACAGATGTATGACGAATAATTCCATCTTTAAAAATTGCTAAGTCTGTAGTTCCGCCTCCAATGTCAATTAAAGCAACACCTGCTTCTTTTTCTTCTTGACTTAACACAGCATCAGAGGATGCTATAGGCTCTAATGTAATTCCTTCAAAATCAATGCCTGCACTTTTGATGCATCTAGCTATATTTTTAATTGAAGATACTTGACCAACAACTACATGGAAATTTGCTTCTAGTCTTCCACCAAACATTCCTATTGGCTCTTTAATTTCAGCCTGACCATCAACCTTATAATCTTGAGGCAATACATGAATTATTTCTTCTCCAGGCAACATAACTAATTTATAAACCTGATTAATTAATTTGTCTAAGTCATCTGTATTAATAACGGTATCAGAATTAATTCTGGTTATGTAGTCACTATGTTGAAGGCTTCTGATATGTTGACCAGCAATACCAACAATAACTTTATCAATTTTTTCTGATGAATTTAATTCTGCTTCATTTACAGCTGCCTGAATAGATTGAATTGTTTGAGTAATATTATTTACTACTCCACGATGAACGCCTAAACTTTTTGATTTACCTATTCCAATTATTTTTAATTTTCCATATTCATTTAAAGATCCAATTAAAGCAACAATTTTTGTTGTGCCTATATCTAATCCGACAAATAAATTTTTTGTTCCCATAATTATTTTCTTTGTATTATAACCTGATTTTTAAAATCAAGATTCACGGATTTCAAACTATCTAACAAACCAGAAGAATAAACAGTATTAAAAAATACTTCATATTTTTTAAGTTTTGAGACATAGTTTGTATCACCGATTAAATTCAAATTATATTTAAACCCATCTACGTTAAATATTAATTTATTATTTGACTTTGTTAATCCAGCTATATGATTTGATAAAAATTTATCATTTTTTAAGAAGAGACCTAAATCACCAAACATTATAAAATCAATCGAATCTACATCACTTAATATCATTGGACATATTTCTGAAAAATTTTTAGATAATGGCATTTTTTTTCCGTTAGAATCTATATAATATTCTTCATTCAAAACTCTAAACACTGGATTTTTTTCTATAATATTCACTCCCACTTTTCCTTCAATACTTATTGATACTTCAACTGAACTTACATATTCGTTTGATAAAATTACACGTTCAATTTCTTTCAAATTTAAATTACTTTTCAAAATTTCATTAGAAATTAATTTACTTTGTGTTAACAATTTATTAACCGAATCTTTAGATATAAATTTAAAATCAGTATCCAAATAACTTAAGTCAGAAAACTTAATACTTCTGTTCTGATTTTTATTAAAACTAAACAATGTCAATAAACTAACAGAAAGTATTAAAAAAGTCATTTTTAACATATTTAAATTCATATCAGAAAAGAATATTATTTTTAATTATTTCAACTTCATCAGCAATATCTCCAGCGCCCATTATTATAAAAACTTCAGAATCAGATTCTTTTAAAGAATTTGATAAATCAGATTTATTTAATAATGATTTATTTTTATTATCAATTAATTCTAATAATTTTTCAGAACTAATATTTGTTATAGGTTTTTCTCTTGCAGGATATATTTCTGTTAAAATAATATTATCAAATTTTGATAATATTTCTGCAAATTCATCAATAAAATCTCTTGTCCTTGAGTATAAATGCGGTTGAAAAATAGCAGTATTTGTTTTGTTAGGATATAAATCTTTAACAGTTTCATAAACAGCTTTAATCTCACTTGGATGGTGAGCATAATCGTCTATAATTATTTTAGGCGATCGTAATGCGTAGCTAAATCTTCTTTTAACACCCAAAAATGTAGACAAAGAGTTTATGATTGATTTGTCATCAATATTTAATTCTTTTCCAATTGCAAATGCAGCAAGTGCATTTAATGCGTTATGCTTTCCTGGCATATTAAACTTTACAGAATCGACTGAAATTCCATTATAATTTATATTAAAAAAGGAAGAAGATTTTGAATTAGAATAATTCGATATGAAATATTCACATTTAGAACTAAATCCATATGAAATACCTCCTAGAAAAGTTTTTTCATTAGAAAATAATACTCCTTTGGATTTAATGTTGTCGACAAATTGGGTAAATGCACTATCTAATTTCTCTTTAGAATTATAAATATCTAAATGATCAGGATCAACTGAGGTTACACAAGCTATATTTGGAAATAAAGTATGGAATGATCTATCAAATTCGTCGGCTTCAACTAATACAATATCATTTCCATTTTGTAATAAGTTTGAGTCATAATTCTCAGAGATTCCTCCAATAAAAGAAGTAAAGCTAATATTGTTTTCATAAAGAATATGAGATAAAATTGATGAAGTTGTTGTTTTACCGTGAGTTCCTGCAACAGCAATACAAAATTTATTTTGAGAAATCAGTCCAAGAAGTTCTGACCTTTTTAAAATTCTAAATCCATTTTCTTTAAAAAACTTAAACTCTTTATTAGATTTAGAAATAGCAGGAGTATACACTATCAAAGTTTCTATATTATTTAAAAACTCAGATGGAATATTTATAACATCATCTTTGTAGTGAACTTTAGCGCCTTTATTTGAGAGTAGTTTAGTTATATTAGAATTTACTTTATCATATCCAGCAACATATTTTTTTTCATTGATAAAATAAAAAGCTAAGGAAGACATGCCTATACCACCAATTCCTAAAAAATAAATGTTTTTGTAATTATTAATCATTTCAAAAAACTATTAATGTGGTTAACGATATCAACCGTAGCATTAGGCCTTTCAATTTTTTTAATTGAATTTGATAATTTTAAAGAATATTCTTCATTAGTAAATATTTTTTCAAAAACTCGATTAAACTCAGTATCTAAATCTTTTTCTTTTACAATTTCTGCAGAATTTAAATTAACAATTGACATTGCATTTTTAGTTTGATGGTCTTCTGCAACGTTCGGAGAAGGAATGAAAATCACTGGCTTACCAACAATGCATAATTCAGAAATCACGCTTGCACCAGATCTCGATACAATATAATCAGCTACTTTATATGCATAGTTCATTCTTTTTATGAACGGCTTAACTTTTACTATGTCCGAATCAAAAGATTGGTATTGTTGAAAATAATTTTTTCCACATTGCCATAAAACTTGAATACCTAACTTTTTGAAATAATTTAAATTGGATTTAATAAATTCATTAATTTTTAATGCACCTAAACTTCCTCCCAAAACTAATAAGGTTTTTTTATTTTTATTTAGACTAAAAAACTCCAATGAAACTTCTTTAGAGATTGTTGAAACATAAATATCCTTTCTTACGGGATTTCCAGTAAACAATAATTTAGATTTAGGAAAATACCTGTCCATTTTTGGATAAGAAACACAAATATAATTGACTGATTTTGATAGAATTCTATTAGTAATTCCAGGATAGGAGTTTTGCTCTTGAATTAGAGTTGGTATTTTTAATTTTGAAGCAACATATAAAACCGGTCCACTGGCAAAACCTCCGGTTCCTACTACAAAATCAGGTTTAAAGTTTTTAATTATAAAATAAGATTTTATAATACTTAAAAGAACCTTTAATGGAACTAATAAATTTGAAAAATGTAATTTTCTATTAATTCCACTAATCCATAATCCTTTAATATCGTATCCGTATTCTGGAACTTTTTGCATCTCCATTCGATCACATGAACCAACAAACAGTATTTTATTGTTATCAAATTTTGTAGATAATTCTTCAGCAATAGAAATTGCAGGGTAAATATGCCCTCCTGTTCCTCCACCTGAAATTAAAAATCTATTCTGTTTCACTTAATATATTTAAGGGATTATCAGTATTTAAATTTTCTATTGAATCTTTAGAACTTACACTTAAAACTATACCAAGTGCTAGAAAAGTCATCCAAATAGATGTCCCACCAGTACTTATTAAAGGTAGGGGCTGGCCAGTAACAGGGAAAAGCTGAACTGCAACTCCCATATTAATGAATGCTTGAAAAATTATAGGTAACCCTGCACCTAATGCCAATAATTGTCCAAAAACAGTATTAGACTTATACGACACTATTATTACTCTAAAAAATAATAAAAGGTACAGAAACAATATACTAATTGCTCCTACAGTTCCATATTCTTCAGTAATTATTGCATAAATAAAATCAGATGTACTTTGGGGAAGAATATTTTTCATTGAACTTTTTCCTGCCCCAACTCCGAAAACCATTCCAGATGCTATTGCAGATTTAGCTCTCAAAATTTGATAATTATTTTCAGAATTCTCAGATGATGAAAAATTTTCGATTCTACTTACCCATGTATCTATTCTATTAGGCATTAAATCTGGATAATTTTTCACAGTTAAAAAGAAAAGTGAAAAAAGTATTATTCCAGAAATCCCTATTCCTAGTAAATATTTAAAAGGATATCCTCCAATGAAAATTAAAGTAATTATCATCAAAAATATCATAGCAGCAGTCGAAAAGTTTGATGGTAAGATTAAAAACACTATTAATATAATTGGAATCCATAAAGGAATTATAGATTTAGAAAAACTTATGTTTTTATTATAATTTTTAGACAAATAAAATGAAACATAAACCATCAACACAACTATAGCCATCGACGACGGCTGAAAAGATAAACCAATTATTGGTAACTTAATCCATCTACTTGCGTTAGCTCCATCTATTACATTTCCCTGTAAAGAAGTAATAAGTAAAACAGTTATTATTAAAGGTAATGCCAATTTTGACAATCCCTTAAAATATTTATAAGGAATTAAATGTGTACCGTACATTATTAAAACACCAACTGTTATAATTGCAAAATGTTTTATGACATTCGATAAAACAAAGCTATTTCCAAAATTAGAGCTTGCACTGTAAACAGGTAAAAAAGAAAAAACTGCCAATAATAGAACTATTGACCAAATTATCTTATCTCCTCTGATTTTTTTTATTAATAAATTCATTACAATTTTCTAACCGCATCTTTAAATTGATTTCCTCTGTCTTCGTAATTTTTGAATAAGTCAAAACTTGAACAGGCTGGTGACAATAACACACTATCTTTAGGTTCAGCAATTTTATATGCATTTTTTACAGCTTGAACCATATTGTCGTTTTCTATAATTTTCTCAACAAATGGAGAAAATGATTCTATAATTTTTGAATTATCAATTCCAATACAAATAATTGCTTTAACCTTTTCTCTTACCAAAGGAATTAAATCATCGTAATTATTTCCCTTATCTACACCTCCAACAATCCAAACAGTTGAAGATTTCATAGAATCTAAAGCGTAATAAACCGCGTTTACATTTGTGGCTTTTGAATCATTTATATATTTTACTTTTTGGATAGTTAACACATGTTCAAGTCTATGATTTATAGATTGAAAATTTCCTAATGACTCTCTGATATTTTCATTGCTAATATTTAAAATTTTTGCAACAGTTGCTGCAGCCATATTATTTTGAACATTATGCTTTCCTTTAATAGATAAATTTTCGATTGGTATCATAAAATTTGAGTTATTTATATTAGAATTAATATTTTCGTTTTTAAAATAAGTAAGATTATTCCCATTAGAGTTTTCGAGTGAAAATGGAATTTTTATAGAATTAATATTTCTATTGCCTAGTTCAGAAATGATTTTGTCATCGTCATAATTGTAAATTAAATAATCTGATGATGTCTGATTAGAAATGATTTTGAATTTTGAGTTAACATAATTCTGAAAATCATAATTATATCTCTCTAAATGATCAGGCGTTAAATTGGTGATAATTGAGATAAACGGATGAAAATTTATTATATCCTCTAATTGAAAACTACTTAGTTCTAATACAACATATTCAAAGTTATTTTCGGCCGTTAAAAAAGAAAAACTATTACCAATATTACCAGCCAGTCCAACACTTTTTCCTGAGTTTTTAAGAATGTGATAAATAAGAGAACATGTAGTTGTTTTACCATTAGATCCAGTAACTCCAATTAAAATAGAATTTGTAAATCTATAGGCAAATTCAATTTCTGAAATTATTGGTATATTTTTAGATTTAATTTTGATAATTATTTCTGAGTTATTAGAAATTCCGGGACTTTTAACAACCTCTTTGGCATTGAAAAACTTAGCTAGAGTATGTCCACCCTCTTCGTAATTAATTTGATTGTTTTCTAATATTTTTTTATATTTTTTTTGTATTGTGTTAAACTCTGAAAGGAAAACATCATATCCATTCTTATTAGCAAGAAAGGCAGCTCCAACACCACTTTCTCCACCTCCAATAACAACAATACTATTTTTCATTATTATCTAATTTTCAATGTTATTAATGATAAAATCGCTAATAAAATTCCAATTATCCAAAATCTAACAACAATTTTACTTTCATGTAATCCAGTTTTTTGAAAGTGATGATGTATGGGTGACATAAGAAAAATTCTTTGTCCAACACCTTTCTTACTCTTAGTATATTTAAAGAAAGTAACTTGAATTATTACAGATAAAGTTTCGATTAAAAAAACACCACAAATAAGTGGAAGTAATAACTCCTTTCTTACAATTATGGCTATTACCGCAATAACACCTCCAATAGTTAAACTACCTGTGTCTCCCATAAAGACTTGAGCAGGATAAGTATTATACCATAAAAACCCTATTAGTCCCCCTATAAAAGATGAAATAAAAATAACTACCTCACCTACTCTAGGTATATACATTATGTTCAAATATTCTGAAAAAATTATATTTCCAGAAACCCAAGCAAACACTCCTAATGTTAAAGTGATAATCACCGAAGAGCCAGCTGCTAAGCCATCGATTCCATCAGTTAAATTAGCAGCATTAGAAACTGATGTTATTATTAAGATAACAAAGAATACAAAAATAATTACACTTATAGTTTTACTTTCATTATTTGTTAATGAACTGAAAAATGAATAATCAAATTCATTGTTTTTTAAAAATGGAACGGTTGTTTTAGTAGACTTATATTCAGAATTTTCAACAACTTGTACAATATCATTTGAATCTATATTATTTTGATTTTTTAAAGTTACCTGAGGATGAAAAAATAAAGTTAAACCAACAATCAAACCAAGACTAATCTGTCCGATAATTTTAAATCTACCTTTAAGTCCTTTCTTGTTTTTTTTAAATACTTTAATATAATCATCTAAAAAACCTATAATACCAAGCCAGATAGTTGTAAAAAGAAGAAGAAGAATATAAACGTTGGTGAAGTTTGAAAAAAGTAAAACTGGTATAATAGTAGAAAAAATAATGATTAGTCCACCCATAGTAGGTGTGCCATTTTTTTCTTTTTGACCTATCAAACCTAAGTCTCTAATTGACTCACCAATTTGTTTTTTATTTAAAAAATTAATTATTTTTTTACCAAAAGTAATAGAAAAAAACAATGAAAAAATAAATGCTAAAGATGATCTAAAAGAAATGTATTGAAATAAACTAGCACCTGTTAACTGGAATTGATTTTCTAAATATTCAAATAAAAAATAAAACATTTTAATTAGTAGTTTTTAGTGATTCTATTAAAAAATTTTTGTCATTAAACTCAATTTTTTCTTGTCCTTTAATTTGGTATTTCTCGTGCCCCTTACCAGCTATCAAAATAATATCGTTTTTCCTTGCTATTTCACATGCATCTTGAATGGCTTTCCTCCTATTTATTTCTAAAATAAATTTATGTTTGTCTTTCTTTTCTACTCCATTTTTCATTTGATCTATAATCAAAATAGGATCCTCAGATCTTGGATTATCAGATGTAAAAATAACTTTGTCACTAAGAGAGCATGCTATTTTTCCCATTAGAGGTCTTTTTTCTTTATCTCTATCACCACCACAACCCACAACAGTTATTAATGATTCGCTTAGCTTCTTTATATCATTAATAGTGTTCAAAACATTTTTTAAAGAATCTGGACTATGAGCATAATCGATTATTCCAATTTTATCACTATTCAAATTAACTAACTCGAATCTTCCCTCAGGAGAGTTTAATGAGCTGATTTTCTGCAAGATTAATTCATTTGAAATATTAAAAACTTTAGCAACACAAAAAACTGTTAATATATTATATGCATTAAAAGTTCCTGTTAGCTTAGTCCATAATTCGGTATCATCTATTAATAATTTCATTCCATTAAAATCTTTTTCTAATATTTTTAAAGAAAAATCTGAATTTGATTTTAAAGAATATGAAAAGATTTTACAAACTGCATTTTGAACCATATAATTACCATTCTTATCATCAACATTGGTTATTGCAAAACTTGATTTTGGCAAACAATCAAAAAATATTTTTTTAACATCTCGATAATCTTTAAAAGACTTATGATAATCTAAATGGTCATGAGTCAAATTTGTAAAAACACCTACATTAAAATTTAAATTATAAGTTCTCATTTGAGATATTGCATGAGATGAAACTTCCATAAAACAATATTCGACTTTCGAATTAACCATTTCGTTTAAAATATAGTTCAGAAATAATGAGTCAGGAGTAGTTTGGCTAGTATTAAATTCAATATCATTAACCAGAATTATATTAGTTGATATTAATCCCACCTTTTTATTAAAACTTTTGAAAAGCTGATACATTAATGTAGTGCTAGATGTTTTACCATTAGTTCCAGTAACTCCTACAAGCTTTATTTTTTTTGAGGGATTATCATAATAATTTGAAGATATTAAGGATAAAGTTTTTCTTGAATCAAAAACAATTATATAGGTTACATCTTTTGTGATTTGACTAGGAACTGAATTGCATATAATAGCTTTTGCTCCTTTAGAAATAGAATTACTTATAAAACTATTTCCATCTGATTTATAACCCTTAATAGCTATGAATAAATCATTTTGTATAATTTTTTTAGAGTTAAATTCTATTTTATTAATACCAATATCTGTATTTCCAATAACAGATTGTATTTCTACTCCGTATAATATGTCTTTAAGTAACTTCATGTAAGACTTATAACTATTTGTTTTTTAGATTTATTAATTAATTTGAAATTTTTAATGATCAAACCACTTCCTTTAAAAGAAACTTTAAAACCGTTATTTTCCAAAGCAGGTAAAATATTTTTGAAGTTTTTTCCTTTAATAATTGATAAATTATTAATGTCGATTAAACGGTAATCGTCATCGTTGTAAATTTTAGAAAGATTAAATTTTTCTGATTTATTAAAATCAACAGACCTAGGAGTTAATGAATATATTTTGTCAGCAATTTTCTTAAAAACTGGGGCAGCAACTGTGGCTCCATAATATCCTTTTTTCTTGTTTGGTTTATGGATTACCACAATACATGAATATTTAGGTTTATCGGCCGGAAAATATCCAACAAAACTTGAAATGTATTGCATATCATCAGTGTTATAATCAACTTGACCAGTTCCAGTTTTTCCTGCAATTTTATAAATATTTGATTTTATATTGTTTCCTGTTCCACCTTTTTCATTAACAACATTTTCTAGCATGAGTTTAACCTTGTTCAGCGTATCATCTGAACAAATTGATGGATTTAAAATTGTTTTATTTCTAGCTGAACTACTATGTCTTGTAAAAACTGGCTTAACCATTTCTCCGTTATTAGCAACTGAATTGTAAAATGTTAAAATTTGTAATGGTGATAATAATACGCCATATCCGTAAGCCATCCACGGAAGAGATAAACCATTCCAATTTTTATCATTTGGGTGTGGAATTCTTGGATTTGACTCTCCCAGAATTGATACTCCTAACTTATTATTTAAACCCATGTTATAAAGTCTATCTGAAAATTTTCGAGGTTCATCACCATATGATTCACTAATAACTTTTACAATTCCCGTATTTGATGAGAATTTAAAAGCATCGTTAAGAGAAATTTCTCCATACCCACCCGGTTTTGAGTCTCTTACTTTATTTCCATAAAAAGAAAGTATTCCATTTTCTGTATCTATAATTGTATTTGGTTCAACTTTATCATCTTCAAGTGCTGCAATTACAGACATTAATTTAAAAGTAGAACCAGGCTCAAAATGCTCTCCAACTGCGTAATTTAACTTTTCATAATACTTTCCCTCCGATGTTCTTCCTAAATTTGAAATTGCTTTTATTTCGCCTGTTGCAGTTTCCATTACAACTGCAGTACCGTGGTCGGCTTCAAAATCCTCTAACTGTTTTAATAAAGAATGATGTGTAATATCTTGAAAACCAACATTTATTGTTGAAATAATATCAGTTCCTGGTGTTGGTTCAATTTTATTATTTGAGGAAATAGGTTTCCATTTACCATTTGAAATTTTTTGCATTAATTGTAAACCATTTTTTCCTCTTAATTTTGAACCAAAAGCGTGCTCAAGCCCTACTCCACTAAATTTGTCATCGTTTGTCATTCTTTCATAACCAATAGTTCTTTCTGCTATCTTATTTAAGGGATAATCTCTAGAATTCTTTTTTTCAATAATTAAACCACCTCTAACCCCACCCATTTTAAAAAGTGGCATTTGTTTAATTTTATTTATATTTTCTATTGAAACTCCTCTACTTATTAGATGGTATCTCTTATTATTTTTTTTAGCAAAAACGAGTCTATTTAGAAAAATCTCATCAGATTTATTAAAAGTTTTTGAAAGTTCTTCTGAAAGTTTTTTTGAATATTTTGAAAAATTAGCGTCAGAAACAGTCACAGCATCAAAATATATATCAAAACTTGTAGTTGAAGCTGCTAATAAACTTCCATCATCTGAAAAAATATTACCTCTTTCAGGAAAAATGGTGAAATTTTGAATTGTTTTATTTTTAGCTAACTTTCTGTATTTATTACCATCAACATACTGAATATGAAATATTTTATATCCTATGCCAAATCCCAAAAACACCAATACAGCAGATACTAAATAAAGCCTGTATAAAAATTGTTTTTGGTTTGTCTCCATTATTCAATAATTATTTTTTTTGGTGGTGTAATGGAACTTTCAATATTTCTATTACTCATAAGGAGTGATACATTTGATTCCATTTTTAATTTCATGACTTCTTTTCTTTTGCTTATAAAATTGCTTTGTAGAACTGAAACTTCGTTTTTTAATTCACCTATTTTTATAATCTTACTATCGACCAAATGAGAAGAATAGATCATAATTAAACATATAGTAAATAAAAAAAATATGTAGCCCCAGTTTTTAATTGATCCTTCATCAATTAAAAAATTACCTAGCAATATTTTTTTTAGATTATCTCTCATATTTTTATTGCAGATCTTAATTTTGCACTTCTAGCCCGACTATTTAATTTGATTTCTTTTTTTGTTGGAACTAAAAATTTAAATGTTTTTTTAAATGGAATATCAGCTACTCCAAATTCATTTTTTAATGGTTCAGATTCAAAACAACCATTTTGAATAAATCTTTTAACTATTCTGTCTTCAATGGAATGATAAGTAATAAAAGAAATAATTCCTCCCTTATTGACCAAACTAGGAAGTTGCAACAAAACTTCTTTTAATGCATGCATTTCTTGATTAACCTCAATTCTTAAAGCTTGGTAAATTTTTGCTAGAATTTTATTTTCAAATCCTTTTGGAAGAAAAGAACTAAGTATTTCATTTAACTGGCTAGTTCTTGTTATTTTTTTAATAGTCCTTGCTTCAACAATAGTTTTTGAAATCTCTTTTGAATTTCTTAAATCAGCATATTCAAATAAGATGTTCGAGAGTTGACTTTCTGAATATTCATTTAATATTTCCTGAGCATCAAATGAGGAGTTAGTGTTCATTCTCATATCTATTTCAGAATCATAACGAATAGAAAATCCTCTTACAGCGCTGTCAAATTGATGTGATGAAACTCCTAAATCAGCAAACACCCCATCAACATTTAATACATTATTGTATTTCAAATTTTGTTGTAAAAATTTAAAATTTTGATTAATCAAAATAAATCTTGAATCATCAATTTTATTTTGAAATGCATCTGTATCTTGATCAAATGCTATCAATTTTCCTTTACTGCTTAAATTGTTTAAAATTAATTTTGAATGACCTCCTCCACCAAAAGTTAAATCAACGTATATGCCATCACTTAAAATATTCAAACTATCAATCGATTCTTGAGGCATAACTGGACTATGATACATCGCTTGACTGATTACCCATTACACTTTCAGATAAATCTGCAAAATTTAAATTTGGATCGTTAATAAATTCCTCGTAAGAAATTTTATTCCATACTTCAATTATGTTTATAGCAGAAGTAAGTACAATCTCGTTATTTGAGAAATATAATTTTGATAAATCTTTTGGAATTAACAATCTTCCACTGTTATCCAATTCAATAATTCTAACACCTGCATTATATCTTCTTATGAAATCATTATTCTTTTTAACAAACCTGTTGAGTTTGTTAAGCTTGTGCATAGTGTTTTTCCATTCCGAAAAAGGATGAATTTCTAAACATTTTTGAAATACTGATCTTTTAACAATAAAGCTATCATTTAAGTGTTCACCTAACTGCTTTTTTAAATTGACTGGAAGCATCAATCGTCCCTTGACGTCAATTTTGCACTCATATGTTCCTATCAGGTTAATCACTATAATTTTGGTTTAACTCAAATATATCGAAATTTTACCACATTTTACCACATTTTACCACATTGTTAATAATTTTAACGTAAACATCAAAACATGACAATAAATAATTCATTTACAGACTATTATGTTTGTTAAAAAGTGGGTTGATAAAAAACTAAAGCTAGATTTATTGTAATCCTAAATAACTATATTTGCGTGAACAAGTTTTATTAGTTAAAAAATAGTGAGTACTCTAAAACACATTGAAAGAAACGGATTTAAATATACAGTCGGTGGCAAAGGAAATCCTATAATTGTATTACATGGGCTTATGGGAGGCTTAGGAAACTTTAAAGATTTTCTAGAAAAATTTCAAACTTTAGGTTATCAAGTATTTATGCCTGAATTACCAATCTATTCTGCTTCACTTCTAAATACAAATGTTAAATATTTCGCAAAATTTATTAATGATTTTGTTCAAGAATTAAATTTAAATAAAGTAATTCTAGTTGGTAATTCTTTAGGTGGACATGTTGCATTAGTACATGCTAAATTATTTCCTTCAAACACAAAAGCTTTAGTTTTAACGGGTAGCTCTGGTTTATATGAGAATGCAATGGGTGACACTTATCCAAGAAGAGGTGATTATGAATTTATAAAAAATAAAACCCAAAATGTTTTTTATTCGCCTGAAATAGCAACTAAAGAAGTAGTTGACGAAGTATTTGAAGCGGTTAATGATAGAAGAAAAGTTTTAAAAATTTTAGCAGTTGCAAAAAGTGCAATAAGACACAATATGGCTAAAGATCTCCCTAATATTAGTATACCTACAGCACTAATTTGGGGTAAAAATGATGAAGTCACACCTCCAGATGTTGCAAATGAATTTGACAAATTACTGCCGAATTCTAAACTCTTTTGGTTTGAAAAATGTGGTCATGCTCCAATGATGGAACATCCAGAAAAATTTAATTCGACTGTGCATGATTGGCTCATAGAAAAAAAACTATGATCAATGAGAATAACGTCATCTAGCTTTGTTAAAAGTAGCTCAAAATCAAAAGATTGTCCAGATCAAAAATTTAATGAATATGCATTTATAGGAAGATCTAACGTTGGAAAGTCTTCTCTAATAAACTCACTAACAAATAGTAAAAAATTAGCTAAAATTTCTGGTACACCAGGAAAAACACTTCTAATTAATCATTTCTTAATTAACAAAAAATGGTTTTTAGTAGATTTGCCAGGCTACGGTTTTGCTAGAAAATCTAAGAAAGAAAAAAGAATAATTGAAGAAATAATAACAGATTATTTTTTGAACAGAAATAATATAAACTTAACATTTGTACTTATTGACATAAGGCTAAAGCCACAAAAAATAGATTTAGAATTTATGCTTTGGCTAAATCAAAATAATATTCAATTCAAAATAATTTTTACAAAAGCTGACAAACTAAATAAAAAAGAATTTATTCAAAATCCTGATCAATATCTCAAAAGTTTATTTAAAGAAATAGGTATTCATCCTGAGCACTTTATAAGTTCTTCAAAATCAAATTTAGGCCGTGAAGAAATACTTAATAGCATTTCCTTGCAAATAGACTCTAGGAAAGTTTAATATTCAAATTTTCAGCAAAATAATCACAAAATTGTTTAAAAGAATCTGTCATTTTTTCGTTGTTTGTTGATCTAAAATACGTATCACTCATACTTACTAATGTCTGATGAAAAAATACATTCATTTGATCTATTGGCATGTCTTTTGTCCATAAATCAATTTTTAAAGTTTCTTGAGGCTTATGATCCCAAACTGATAAAAATACAGCTTTAGATTCTTTATTAGAGACTCCTCCATCCGTGGCTGACCAATTAATCTTTTCAGGGATCTGATTTTCGTCTAATTCCACATTGAAAGTGATTTGAGTTTTTTTCATTATTTAAATGGTTTATATTTTGAATTTTTAAAGATAGTGTAATGATCTAAATCTAATAACTCGTTAAGACTTGCCTTATTATTATTCATATAAGAATTTACAATTTTATAGCCTAACCAACGCCCTATAGCTCCAGGTGATTCTTTATCTATATCAAGATTGAACTTTGAATAGGGAGACAATGAAATAAATCTAGATCTTAAATCAATATTAGTATTAAAAAAGTATTCGTTTTCTACAAAATAAGACCAAATTTCAAACTCGTTATCATTAGTCCATTTCATTTTATTTGGACTAGTATTAAAAATAACCCAATCTTCTTCTTCATTATTTAGTAATTTATTTAAATACAGTATTTTACCATATTGTATCATTTTAGATAGTAAAGTTCTATCATCTTTGCCCTGAACATATTTTTCAGAAATATTAAATGCAATATCATTAGGAATGAATAATTTATTCATTTTTTGTGAAAGATAATTAGGTGTGTTTTCATAATAATTTGATCCAAAATACAAATTCAAAGAAACAAATAAATAAGGTCCAGTATAAATTATTCGATCATTAAAATCACTTTTAGAAATAAGTGTAATTAACTTTGGGGTTTTAAAGTTTTCTAAAATATTAGTAGCATTATTAAAAATTGATTTTACTTTACTAGAGTTAAAATCATAATCTTTAAATTCCATTAAAGAATAATTATAAAGATCATTTTCAACTGAATCATTGATTTTATTAATCCATATTGATTTAGGGAACTGACTAGGAAAAAGAAAAGGATATTTGAGTATCAAATTATCTAATTCATTTTCATCTGAATTATAAAATTTCTTTTCAAATCTTATTATTTCGATGTCATAATAATTCTCATTATCACAACTTATTGTAAAAAAAACAATAAAAATAACTATGTATATCTTATTATAATCCATTAATTTTGTTGTGTAATAATTTATCAAATTTAACATAAAGTCAATAAACATTTACAAATGAAATATGATATAATTGCAGATAATATAATTCAATGGCTAAAAGCTTATTCCAAAAAATCTAAAACTGATGGCTTTGTTATTGGAATTTCTGGAGGAATAGACTCAGCCTTAACATCAACCCTATGTGCAAGCACTGGCCTGCCAACAATATGCATAGATATGCCTATTATGCAAAATAAAAATGAAGTTAATAGGGCTTCAAGTCATATAAAATGGCTTCAAAAAAAATTTAATAACGTAATTCATAAGTCTATTGATCTTAATGATGTTTTCAACTCATTTAAAAACACAGTAGAGCAAAACAATGATAAAAACAATTTTTTGTCATTAGCAAATTCAAGATCTAGACTCAGAATGACTACTTTATATTATTTTGCTGGTATAAATAGATGTTTGGTGGCTGGCACAGGAAATAAAGTTGAGGATTTTGGAATTGGTTTTTATACAAAATATGGAGATGGAGGAGTAGATATAAGCCCAATTGCAGATTTAAATAAAACAGATGTTTTTGAGATTTCAAAAATACTTGGAGTATTAGACGAGATTATTAAAGCTAAACCAACAGATGGCTTATGGGACGACGGAAGAACAGATGAAGATCAAATAGGAGCAACCTACAAAGAATTAGAGTGGGCTATGCAACAAAAAGATCTCAACAAAAAATTGATTGATTTTAAAGGACGAGAAAAAGAAGTTTTTCAAATTTTGAAAAAATTTAACAAACAAAATCTTCACAAGATGAATCCTATACCAATTTATAAAGTTCCAGAGATTCTAAAATAATTACAAAACTCTATTTAATTTTTTTGACAATATTGTTTTTAGTTTGTGATATTCTCCAATTTCCTCTAAAATTTTATTATTTTCTAAGCTATCTTTAGTTTCTTCTTTTAATTCTTCAACTTTTTTATTTATTAAAAATGTTCTTAAACTAAGGATAGTTTCAGAAACAAGTTGACTTATGACTTTATCCTTATGCTTAACAAATATATTTTTACTTAACCAATCATGCAGCTCATATTGATCTTCGTTCATTAAAATTCCAGTAACATGATTTGCCAAATCTTGATTTAAACTATTTAAAAAAACTTCCAAAATTAACTTTTGATTTTTCTGAAATTCATTAATAATTTTTTCATAAATAATTTTGAAAGATTCGTTAGTGAATTCAATTTCATCTTGTTGTAAATCAAGAAAGATTTTTTCATAAACTAATGAATTTACTGTTGTTGGTTCTAAAACAACATTACCGTCCTCATCATTTTTTAATATCAATTCTTCAAAATTTTCTTCTTTACTTCCATATAGCAAAAGTATTTCAATTATTTTTTTTTCTAATTCAAATAGTAAATCAACATCTTTATTTTTTGTTGCTTTTTGGACCTTAGCAATTCTTTTTTTAGAAATAGAATGAATTTCATTTTTCGTTTTCTGAGCTAACGAATTGAACAAAACCTCTTCTGAAATGTCCATAATTGATGAGCAATGCTTTACATATATTTCTTGTTTAATTCTATCAGGAATAATAGAAATGCTATTTATAATTTCATTAATAGTATTTGCTTTAGAAATAGGATCGTTTTTTGAATTTTGAGCTAGAATCGATGCTTTAAATTGTATGAAATCTTTTGAATTATTTTTTAAATAATCATCAATTTCTTCATAAGATTTGTCCTGACTATAACTGTCAGGATCCTCACCATTAGGAAAGGAACAGACATTAACATTAAGGCCTGCTGTTAAAATAATGTCAATCCCTCTCAAAGTCGCATTAACTCCAGCTTTATCACCATCAAAAAGCATAGTTACATTTGATGTCAATCTTCTAATCAATGTGATCTGATCTATAGTAAGTGCAGTTCCAGATGATGATACCACATTTTTAATTCCTTTTTGGTGCAACTGAATAACGTCAGTATAACCCTCAACTATAAAACAATTATCAAGTTTTGCAATATCCTGTTTTGCATAAAATATACCATATAATATTTTACTTTTATTATATATTAAACTTTCTGGGGAATTTAAATATTTGGCTGTTTTTAGTTGATTGTTTAGAATTCTCCCCCCAAAACCAAGTATCCGACCTGACATACTATGAATTGGAAATATAACTCTGCCTCTAAATCTGTCAATTGATTTTTTATTTTGAAAAATTGATAATCCAGATTTCTCTAAAAAAACTGGATCATAACCATTTGCGATCGCTTCTTTAGAAAAATAGTTTAATTTATCTGGTAAATATCCTAAATCATACTTTTTAATAGTTTCATCACTAAATCCTCTTTCCTTAAAGTAAGAAAAACCAATAGATTTACCTTCACTTGAGTTAAACAAAGTGTCACTAAAAAAATCTTTTGCATATTCAGATACTATAAATAAACTTTCTTTTTCAGAAGCTTTCTCCTTATCCAAAGAACTTACTTGAGTTTCTTCAATTTCGATATTATATTTTCTAGCTAAATATTTAATAGCTTCAGGATAAGTAAAATGTTCGTGCTCCATTAAAAATGCAACTGCGTTACCTCCTTTTCCACTACTAAAATCTTTCCAAATTTGTTTAACAGGTGATACCACAAAACTTGGTGTTTTTTCATTAGAAAAAGGACTTAATCCTTTATAATTTGAACCCGATTTTTTTAGTTGTACGAATTCACCTACAACCTCTTCAACTAAAGATTGCTCAAAAACTTTATCTATTGTGGTTTTAGAAATCAATTTTTTTAATAAAGCATTAATTTAATCAAAAAAAATTATTTAAATAAATTAGTAATTTCTTTCAATTACGTATTTAATTAATTTTTTTAAACTTTCTTTAAATTCATTATCCTCAAAATATTTTAGATCTTCAACTGCAGAATTATAATATTCATTAATTTTTTTTTGAGTATAATCAATACCTCCCATCTCAGTAACGTAACTTATAATATCTTTTATAACATAATCGTTACTGTTTTTAACAGAGTTAATTAGCCATTTCTTTTTTGATTCTGAAGAATTATTTAAAGCATAAATAAGAGGAAGAGTTAATTTTTTTTCTTTAATATCTATCCCGGTTGGCTTGCCTATTTTCCTGTTACCATAATCAAATAAATCATCTTTTAATTGAAATGCTATCCCAATTTTTTCACCTAATTCGTAAAATTTATTAATTTGAGATTTAGAAGAATTTGAAGCAGAGGCCCCAAGTGCACAACAAGATGCAATCAAGGATGCTGTTTTTTTTGTAATTATTTTAAAATAAGTTTTTTCATCAATATCTAATCTTCTTGCTTTTTCTATTTGTAAAAGCTCACCTTGACTCATATCTTTAACAGATTTAGAAATTATTTTAAGTAAGTCAAAATCATCATTATCAATACATAACAACATTCCTTTAGACAATAAAAAATCTCCTACCAAAACAGCAATTTTATTTTTCCATAAAGCATTTAAAGAAAAAAAACCTCTTCGTTTATCACTTGAATCAACTACATCATCATGAATTAATGTTGCAGTATGAATAAGCTCAATAATGGAAGCTGCTCTATAAACTTTTTCATTAATGAGTGTGCTATCTGACATCATTTTAGCTGTTAAAAAAACAAACATTGGTCTCATTTGTTTACCTTTCCTTTTAACAACATAATGAGTGATTCTGTTTAATAAAGGGACGTCAGATATCATAGAATTTGAAAATTTCTCTTCAAAAAGATCCATTTCTTTTTTTATGGGTAATTTGATTTGCTCTAAAATTTTCATATAAATACTACTCTAACTTGTTAGCTAATTGTCCACAAGCTGCATCAATATCTTTACCTCTCGATTTACGAATTGTAACTGGAATTTTATTTTTCTCAAGCTTATTCACATATTCCTCTATAGCTTTATTTTTTGCAGATCTAAAAAAATTATTATCTGTTGTGTTATACTCAATAAGATTGACCTTTGATGGTGAAGATTTACAAAAATTAACTAGAGCATTTATATGATCCTCGTCATCATTAATACCTTCCCAAACTATGTATTCATAAGTTACGATTTTATTAGTTTTTAAATACCAATATTTTACAGCTTCTAAAAGATTTTCTAATGGAAATTTTTTAGAAAAAGGCATGATTTTATTTCTAGTTTTTTCTATAGCTGAATGTAGAGAAATAGCTAAATTAAATTTCACATTGTCATCAGCCATTTTAATAATTAATTTTGATATACCCGATGTAGATACAGTTATTCTTTTAGGCGACATTCCTAAACCCTCTTTGCTAGTTATTTTGTCAATTCCTTTAATAACATTACTATAGTTTAAAAGAGGTTCACCCATACCCATGAAAACTATATTTGAAATTGGTCTATCGTGGTATTTTATACTTTGAGAATTGATGGTGACTGCTTGATCATAAATCTCGTCTGGATTTAAATTTCTTATCCTATCCATTTTTGAAGTTGCACAAAAATCGCAATCTAAACTACAACCAACTTGACTGGAAATACAAGCAGTAGTTCTTGATTTTGTTGGTATTAAGACAGATTCAACTAAAAGATTGTCATATAATGATATAGCATTTTTTATAGTCCCATCTTTGCTTTTCTGTAACTTATCAATTTTAATATGATTTATAACAAATTTACTTTTCAATAGATTTCTTAATTCTAAAGAAATATTTGTCATTTCATCAAATGACAAGCAAGATTTTTTCCAAAGCCAATTATAAACTTGATTAGCCCTGTATGAGGGCATATTATTGGATTTAAAAAAAGAAGTCAGCTCTTCAATTGATAAAGATCTAATATCTTTTTTTTCTTTCATTTTTAAAACTTAAATAATCAACATAGCATCTCCATAAGAATAAAAATTATATTTTTCTTTTATTGCAACAGAGTAAGCTTCTTTGATAAAATCAGGACCAGCAAATGCAGAGGCCATCATTAATAGTGTAGATTTAGGTGTATGAAAATTGGTAATCATAGAATCAGCAATTCTAAAATCATAGGGTGGAAAAATAAACTTATGAGTCCATCCGCTGTATGGATTTAAAGTTCTTACTGAGGATACTGACGATTCAATTCCTCGCATTGAAGTTGTTCCAACTGCACAAATTCTTTTTTTATTTGCTTTTGCTCCATTAATTATTTCACAAGCCTTTTCATTTATAAATAATTCCTCAGAATCCATTTTATGTTTAGACAAATCTTCAACTTCAACAGGATTAAAAGTACCTAAGCCTACATGCATAGTTATTTCTGCAATATTAATTCCTTTAATTTCTAATCTTTTTAATAAATGTTTTGAAAAATGCATTCCTGCTGTTGGGGCAGCTACTGCACCTTCGTGTTTTGCATATATTGTCTGGTATCTTTCTTTGTCAAAACTCTCTTCTTCTCTTTTAATAAATTTTGGAAGCGGAGTTTGACCTAACTCAAATAGAGCTTTCCTAAATTCATCATAAGAACCATCATATAAAAATCTTAATGTTCTTCCTCTAGAGGTAGTATTGTCAATAACTTCGGCAACTAGGTTATCATCATCTCCAAAATATAATTTATTACCAATTCTTATTTTTCTTGCTGGATCAACTAAAACATCCCAAAGTCTTTGATCGTCACTTAACTCTCTCAACAAAAACACTTCAATTCTTGCGCCAGTTTTTTCTTTATTTCCTATCAATCTAGCAGGGAATACCTTAGTATTATTAAAGACAAAAGCATCTCCTTCATCAAAATAACTAACTACATCCTTAAAAGTTTTATGCTCGATAGTTTCTTTTTTTCTATCTAAGACCATTAGTCTAGACTCATCTCGGTGATCTGCTGGATATTCAGCTAAGCGTTCTTCTGGAAGCTCAAAATTAAATTGTGATAATTTCATAAGTTTATTTAAAGTTTGCAAATATACATTTCTGCATACCCCTATGTCAAGTATATTGGCAATTAATTAAATTAAATTTTGGATAGGTTAAAATTTAAACTCTTCAAATCTTTCCAAAAATCCTTATATGACTTTGTAACTACATCTGGATTATTAATGATTATTGGAGTCATTAAAGCTAAAGGTGCAAACGCCATTGCCATTCTATGATCATTGTAAGTTTCAATTGAAATTCCGTTATTTATAGAAAAAGTAGGCGCTAAATGGAAACTATTATTAGTAACCTTAACATTAGCACCTAGTTTAGACAATTCAATTTTTAAAGCTTCTAATCTATCTGTTTCTTTAATTTTTAAAGTATGTAATCCAAAAAGATCACAACTAATACCTAATCCAAAACACGTAACTGCAATAGTTTGAGCAATGTCTGGATTTTCTGTTAAATCAAGATCAATATGATCTGGCTTAATAAAATCATTGATTTTTTTTATTAAAATTCTAGAGGAAGATTTTATAAATTTTGTTTCAACACCAAGTTTTGCGTAGATTTCATATAGTTTAACATCACCTTGAATTGATGATTTATAAAATGTTCCTATATTCAACTCAGCAGCATTGGAAAGAGCTACAATACTATAAAAATATGATACTGAACTCCAATCAGACTCGATAGAAATTGCTGAATTATTAATTTTTGAACAGTGTTCAATTGAAATAATATTATTTTTAAAATAACAGTTAATTCCAATTTTTTTGAGAATTGCTAATGTCATTTCTAAATAAGGTTTAGAAGTTATTTTACCCTCAAGATTAATTAATAACCCATTTTTCAAAATAGGTGCAATTAGCATTAAAGCGGAAATATATTGACTACTTATATTAGAGCTTAAACTTATTTCTCCCCCAAATATCTCTTGTCCTTTTATTATTAAAGGAGGAAATCCCTTTTTATCAAAATAAGAAATATTGGCACCTAATTTATTAAGAGCCTGAACTAGAATCTTAATTGGTCTTTCCTTCATTCTTTTTGAGCCCGTAATAACAAACTTTTTATTTGTTTTTATTGCTAACAAAGCTGTTAAAAACCGCATAGCTGTACCAGCATGATGAACATCAATATGACTTTCTAAATTGGTTATGTATTTATCTAAAATTACTGTATCATCTGAGTTAGATAAATTATCTATTTTTAAATTTCCATAAATTGAATTTAAAATTAACAGCCTATTTGATTCACTCTTAGAACCTGAAATTTCAAATGAATTTGAAAAACTATTATTATTATGATTAATCAAATAACTCATAAATTATTTTAGCTTAGGATTACTCTTATGTCTTAAATGATCTCTTTTAGATTTTAATTCTATTTTTTTATTAAATGAATTGTCCAAATCAATTCCTGTTTGATTAGCTAAACACAAAACAACAAAAAGAACATCAGAAAGCTCTTCTCCTAAATCAATTTTTTTGTCAGATTCTTTTTCTGATTGTTCACCAAATCTTCGAGATATAACTCTAGCTACTTCACCTACTTCTTCTGTTAATTGAGCCATGTTTGTTAAAGGATCAAAATATCGAACCCCATGTTCATTTATCCAATTGTCTACTTTTTTTTGTAACGATTTAAGTTCCATATAACTATTATTTAAAATGTAAAAATAATATATTACTATTAGAAACAAATCTAAATAATAGAGTAAATCAGGAAATATTTAAAAAAAAGATTGATGTAAATTTCAAAAAAAATGAAATATAAATAAATTTAATATCTATTAATTAATGTAAAATTAATAAGATGACCAAGAAAAACATAACATTCCTGATGCTGCGTGACCAGGATTTACACAAGAATCTTTTTTATAATTAGCGCAACTCAAACAATTTGAAAGCTTTGAGAAAGCTTTTTTTATTGAATGATCGCTACAAACATTATTAATTTCTACAGAAAGATCGTGCTTTTTACATTTTAATGAATCAACTAAATTTTCACAAGTAAGACAACTATTAACAGATTCTATCATAACATTTATTTTTTATAAAACTAAAGTGAATTATGTTTAGAATGAATTTAAATTAATTTGAAGTGAAAAAGTTGGAACAAGTTGAGTCAAATTCTATTAAATCTTTGTTTTGAAATTCCAATTTAATTTTTTCATTTTTTTCTAATGGGAAATCATTGAAAAAAACCCAGATTTCACCATTTATACTAACACTTATTTTGTATTCTTTACCTGCAAATTGGGATTTTTCTACAACACCATTAAATCTAGAAGTCTTAGATAATTTAATTTTCTCCGGTCTTAAATAAAAAGTTTTATTATTGATTGTTACCTGATTTAAATCTCCAAGAATTTTAGCACAATAACAATTTATTGGGTTACAATACATACTAACTGGACTATCATACTGTTGAAGGATTCCTGCTTTAAAAATTAAAATTTTATCTGAAATATTAAAAGTATCTCTAATATCATGGGTAACCAAAATTGTTGTGGTTTTAGTTTCTTTGATTATTTTATGAATTTCTTCCTGTATTGTAAGTTTAATATTAGAATCTAAATTACTGAAAGGTTCGTCTAACAGTAATAGATCAGGTTCTCGCACAAGAGCCCTAGCTAAACAAGCTCGTTGTTGTTCTCCACCTGAAAGTTGATGAGGATATCTGTTACATAAATCTTTTAAATTGGTTAAATTCAAAATATAATCAATCTTGGACAAAAACTTTTTTTCAAGGTTTATCGAAATATTTTCTAAAATATTTAAATGTGGAAATAATGGATAGTCTTGAAAAACAAAACCAATTTTTCTTTTATCAGCTGAAACAAAAGTATTTTTATAGTTTAACACATTTCCATTTAATTCTATTAGTCCAGAGTTAATTTTTTCAAGACCAGCCAAACATTTAAGAAATGTAGTTTTTCCTGAACCACTCTCGCCAACAAACGAAACGATGTCACCCTTATCAACAGAAAAATTAAGATTTCTTATTAATTGTTCTTTTGAGTTATAATATTTCTTTAAATCTTTAACTTTTAGAAACATCGATTTCTTTGTTTATAATTTTCTTCAAAAATATTAACAATATTACTCCCATCATAACAATTGTCAAAGAATAAATTGAAGATTTCGGAATCATTTCTTCAATAGCATATTCATAAGTTTGAACAGCCAAAGTATCAAAATTAAAAGGTCTTAGAATTAGAGTTATTGGAAGTTCTTTGATTATATCTACGAAAGTGATCAAAAATGCTATGGCAATTGCAGACTTATTAATTGGAAGATGAATTGATTTGAATAATTTTAATGGACTCATTCCTAAATTTACTGCGGTATCGTCATATGAGGCGGGATGTTTCTCAAAACTAGATTTGAGCGGTGAAATTCCTACAGCCATATAGCGCATCACATATGCATATATTAATACTGCAAATGAACCGATTAAAACTTCTGTTTTAAATGAAAATGAAGAAAATAATATAATTAATGATAAACCAATAACAGCGCCAGGCAAAGCATATGTAAGTGATATAGCTTCATTAAAAACAGTCAAAGTCTTATTTTTTATAATTCTTTTTAAAAATTGAAAATAAACTGCAATGACAATTATTATTGATGAAGCTATTAAAGAAACAATAAATGTATTAGAAGTTAAATTAATCACCTTGTAAAAATCAATTCTTTCAAATTCATAAATTACATTTCCGATAATAAATAGAATTGGAATAATAAAACCTAAAAGAACAGGAAGCATACAAGTAAAGTGTATAATTATCTTCTTGATATTTGATGGGGATTCAGTTTTAAATTTTTTTGTATTTGGTTTATAATGAAAATTATATCTTAAATTAAAAAATCTCTCAAGAGAAAAGAATAACACTACTATAAAAAATAAAAAAACTGCAAGTAATGATGCCGTTTCAACGTCTTGCATAGAATACCATGATCTAAAAATTCCACTTGTGAATGTATTGACTCCAAAATACTTGACAGCTCCATATTCATTTAATACTTCCATAATTACTAAAAAAAGGCCTGAAAAAATAGAAACTCTTGAAAGTGGAATAACAATTTTATAAAATGTTTTTGTTCTAGACATTCCTAAACTTCTGGATAAATCAATATAATTTGAGCCAACTAAAGAAAATGAAAGCCTACAAGCAGTGTATATATAAGGGTACAGAGCTAAGGCCATAATAATTCCTAATATTTCAATTTGTAAATAGTCTTGATTAAAAAAAACAGCAAGTTCAGGAAAATAATTTCTTAAAAAACTCTGCATTGGCCCTGTATAGCTTAAAATATCGCTATAAGTAAATGCCATAATATATACTGGAATTGCAAGAGGCAAGTAAAGAAGAACGTCGTAGATATTTTTCCCTCTAAAATTATTTGTGCTTATATACCATGCTGGAAAAACTCCGAATATTAAAGAAAAAAATGAAGTGATTAGAACTAAATATACAGTATCAAAAGAATAATCTAAAAGTAAATTATTCCATAAATATTTAAAATTTGATGTGTCTATGTTAATTGTACTAAAAATTAAAGCAACAATTGGCAGGACAACTATAATAGAAAATATAACGGTTGAGAAAATAAATTTTCTGCTATTTGTTTGTTTTATTTTTTTTATTTCCAACCTGTCTTATCAAATATACGAATTGCTTCATTTCTGTTTGTGCCTAAAGAATTTAAATCAACTGGATCTTTCTTGAATTCCCCCCAGGATTGAACAATTTCATCTGGACTAACATCTGGATTCACAGAGTACTCAAAGCTGTTTTTAACATATGTTTCTTGAGCTTGAATACTGGTTAAATACTTTATAAGCTGAATAGCATTATCTCTATTTGGAGCATTTTTAGTTAAGGCAAGACCTGAAATATTTATATGGGCACCTCTTTGATTTTCGCCTTGATTTGGAAAAAAAACTGAAACTGCTTTACCAGCCTTTATTTCTTCTTCTTTTAGTGATGAAAGCAATAATCCTATATAATAGGAATTTACAATAGCTATGTCTCCCTGTCCTGCTGCAATAGCTTTTACTTGATCTCTGTCGCTTCCTTTAGGATCTCTTGCGAAATTAGCAACAACTCCTTCAGACCACCTAGATGTATTCTCAGAACCTAAATTTTCAACAAGTGATGACATTAGGGCTTGATTATAAGCATTAGATGACGATCTTACTAATAGCCTGCCTTTCCATTTTTCATTAGATAAATCTTCATAAGTTGATAGCTCTTCTTTTTTTACTCTTTCATTACTATAAACTATTACTCTAGACCTGTAGGTTACAGGAACCCAATAGCTATTATTGTCTAATAATTGAGAATCTATATTTTCAAAAACAGATTCATTATCGAATTTTTGAAAAAGTCCCATATCACCACCCTGCCACAATTTTCCAACATCTACTGTGATAAAAAGATCGGCAGGTGAATTATCACCTTCATTTTTCATTCTTTGAATTAACTCATCGGCATTTGCTTTGGTTACGTTAACTTTTATACCTGTGAGCTTTTCAAAGTTTTTATATTGAATTTCATCCACATTGTAATGACGCTGACTATATATATTAATTTCATTAGAATTTTTTTTGTTTGGCATACAACTTGTAATAAGCAAAGCTGAAAATATGTATATAAAATTTTTCATTGTGTTTGATTTAACTCAAGCGAAAGTAATTTAAATTTAATTAAAAAAAAAACTTATTTTTATTTAGACTAAATATAAATAAGTTATTATATTTGTTCAAAAATTATAAAAAAATGAAAAATTATACAACACTTTACAATTACTTCTTTATTCTAATTATATCTTTTGTTACTATTTCGTGTTCTTCTAATGAAGAAGAAATTACAACAGAAATAATTATACCTTCAAACTATGAATTTCTAAGAGATGGTGTATCGACTGTTTCGTTTTCGGGACAAACTACTAGACTAAAGCAGGTAGACGAAATTTACTTAGCACTAAATTCAAATTCTTACACTGAAGCTCAATTGGATGAAATGTTTACTGATGGTGCAGGTTTTACTGACGCTACATTAAATGGCACAGGAAAAAATGTAAGAGGAAAAACCTCGGCTGGTTGTGCTGCTGGAAGTTCAGCAACACAAGCTCAATTTGATGAACAAATTGCAGATTTTGCTAACAATGTTGTACCTGCTTGGTCAAACGATGCAAGTGCTGGCGTTGCTGGTAAGCTTACTGACGCTACAAGAAGTATTCATGTTAATGCTAAAGGACACGAAATTGATCAAACTTTTGTTAAAGGATTAATTGGTGGAATGGGCGTTGATCAAATAGTCAACAATTACCTTCAGCCTTGTCAATTAGACTCTGGTTCTAGAACAGATGACAATACAAATGGAATTCTTTCTGGTGATAAAAATTACACTGATATGGAACACAAATGGGATGAGGCTTTTGGATACCTTTATGGTCAAGAAGAAGATGCTAAAAGAGCTGATCTAGGCTCTAGTCCAACTGGTAATGGAACTACATTAAATAAATATTTCAAAAAAGTTAATGACAGCAACCAACCAGGTATTGCAGAAATAGTGTACAATGCATTTAAAAAAGGTAGAGCAGCTATTGTTGCTGGAGACTACACAGTAAGAGATGCTCAAGCAAATATTATTAAAATTAATTTATCAAAAGTAGTTGGTTATAAAGCTGTTGATTACTTAAATGGTTATATGGATAAAATGGGTGCTGGAAATACAGCTGACGCATTCCACGCTTTATCAGAGGGTTATGGTTTTGTTATGAGTTTGCAATTTACTAACGATGGAAATGAATCACCATATTTTTCTAAATCTGAAGTTGATGCTATGCTTGCTAAAATGGATGATTTCTGGACTGTTCAAGATTCAGATTTAACATCAATGGTTGGAGACATTAAATCTAAATTCGGAATTTAAAATCTTATGTTTAAAATAAATAAATAAATTAAAAAAAACAGTGGGCTTATCGCTTACTGTTTTTTATTTTCGCATTATGAAATATTTAAAAAGTATTTTTTGTTTTTTCCTAATAGTTCTTACTATTCTCGCATGCTCTAAAGATTCAGAAGATGAAATTGATCAAGTTCCTCAATTTGATAGGTCATCTATTCTAGAAAACTATGCTGACAATATCATTATACCTAGATATAATGACTTCAAATCTGAGTTGGATAAACTAAAGATTGCTGTGGATGATTTCACTCAATCTCCCAATACATCTAATTTTGATCAACTTCATGAAAAGTGGTTAAGCGCTTACAAAAAATGGCAATACGTTGAAATGTTCAATATCGCGAAAGCAGAGGAAATAATGTATTTTAATACTATCAATACTTATCCTGTAGATGAAATAAGAATTAAAGAAAATATTAATTCACAAAAAAATGATTTAAGTAATTCAAATGATTGGTCTTGTCAAGGATTAAGTGGAGTTGATTATATGTTACACGGATTTGGTATTTCAAAGGATGAGATTATACAAAAATATAAAGACGATTCAAATTATGGAGATTATCTGGAAAACTTACTAGCTATCATGACATCTAATACAGCCGATATCATTCAAGATTGGTCAACTTACAGAAATACATTTGTACAATCCTCTGGAAATTCAAATACAAGTTCTTTAAACATATTGACTAATGACTTCATTTACTATTTTGAAAAAGGTTTAAGAACTAACAAAGTTGCTATCCCTGTTGGTTATTTTTCTGGTGGTAATATATTACCAGAAAAAATAGAAGCTTATTATTCTTCTAAAAACTCATTTGAAGAAGTTTCTAAAGATTTAGCTAAAGAAGCTTTAATTGCTTCTGAAAATCTATTTGTTGGGAAATCCTCAAATGGTTCAACTGGAGCAAGTTTAAAGACGTATTTAGATTACCTTCACTCTAACGATGTGTCTAAAGAGAATTTAAGTCCGATAATAATTAATAATTTTCAAAAAGCAAATGATGCGCTTGATCAATTAAACGAAAATTTTATTGATCAAATAAATACTGACAAATCTAAAATGTTAAATACATTTGATAAATTACAAGCCATTGTAGTGAATTTGAAAACTGATATGCTTTCACTCCTTAGTATTCAAGTTGACTATATAGATGCCGATGGAGATTAAATAATCTTTAATTTAAATTTTGGGAATCATTTCTTCTTATTTGTCTAAAAGACATGAATCGACAAGTCTAGCTTTTTTTAGGTTAGGCTTTGGTTTATTAATGACCTACAGTATAATAAGATTTTGGCTAAAGGGATGGATTCAAACAATGTATATTGATCCTTCTTTCCACTTCACATTTTATGGATTTGAATGGGTCACACCATTAGGCAATTATACTTACTTACTGTTTTTTATATGCGGCTTATCTGCCTTTTTTGTAGCAATTGGTTACAGATATTACATGTCAATTATTATATTTTTTCTCTCCTTTACTTACATAGAATTGATGGATAAAACAACATACTTAAATCACTATTACTTTGTTAGTATTTTAAGTTTCTTGATGATTTTTCTCCCCTCTAATTCATCTTACTCTGTTGATTCCTATTTACAAAAAAAATCTTTTAAATACACCCCAAAATGGTGTGTTGATTCCATTAAACTCTTACTTTTTATAGTGTATTTTTATTCTGGTTTAGCTAAAATAAATAAGGATTGGCTTTTTGAAGCTCAACCATTAAAAATTTGGTTAACCACAGGGAGTTATGATTTTCCACTTATTGGTTCAAACTTAATGCAACAAGAATGGTTTCATTATTTTATGAGTTGGGGAGGTATGTTTTACGACCTATTAATTCCATTTTTGTTAATCTCTACTAGAACTAGAGTTTTTGGTTTTTTATTAGTCATTTTCTTTCACTTATTTACTGTTTTATTATTTCCAATAGGTATGTTTCCTTATATAATGATAATGTCTTCCCTTATTTTCTTTAGTTCAAAAACTCATAAGAAAATATTAGATTTTATTTTAAAGCCTTTTATCGATAAAATAAAAAGTATTAGAGAAATGAAAATTATAAACATTCAAAAAGAGCGTATTAGTTTGATTGTTGTTTCTGTATTTTTTATAATTCAGTTTTTATTTCCATTCAGATACAGTTTATATCCAGGTGAATTATTTTGGAATGAGCAAGGCTATCGATTTTCTTGGCGTGTAATGTTAATGGAGAAAAAAGGTTATACCACATTTAAAGTTGTGAATAAAGAAAATGATAATTCATTTTACATTATGAATAATAGTTTTTTAACAGAATTTCAAGAAAGACAAATGAGTTTTCAGCCTGACTTCATAATCGAGTACGCACATTTTCTTGGTACCTATTATAAAAATCTAGGATTAAATGATATTGAAATTTATGCTGATAGCTATGTTGCACTAAATGGAAGAATTAGTAAAAGATTTATCGATCCCAAGATTGATTTATTAAAACAAAAAAGAGGATTTAAAAATAAAGATTGGATTATACCATTAGATGAAAAGATTAATAATTTATAGCATAATATCATTGATATTTATTAGCAATACTCTAGGGCAATCTAGGGTTTCTGGCTATGTATATGATGAATTCACCAATGATCCTATTGAAAACGTTGCCATTTTTGATAATTATAGTAATAAAATATTTTATTCAGATAAAAAGGGTTACTTCAATTTTATAAAAGGCAAAAGTACTATTGAGCTTACGTTTTATCTGGAGGGCTATTTAGTTTTAAATAAAATTACAGAACTTGATCTTGATTCGACAAATTTAATTATAAAACTATCCTCAAAAGTTGAAGAATTAAACGAAGTTATTGTAAGAGCTAATAGAAAAAAAATCTTTCAAATTAAAAGAATGAAAGATTTTGAAGGCACTTCGGTTTATGCTGGAAAGAAAAATGAAGTAATCTTGCTAGAACTTTCCATGGCCAATTTAGCATCCAATAATGCTCGTCAAATCTACAATCAAATACCAGGGCTTAATATATATCAAAATGATGATGCAGGCCTACAGCTAAATATTGGAGGAAGAGGTTTAAACCCAAATAGAACCTCCAATTTTAACACAAGACAGAATGGATATGATATAAGTGCAGATGCTTTAGGATATCCTGAGAGTTATTACACTCCTGCTGCAGAAGGTCTTCAAGAAATACAAATTTTAAGAGGCGCTGCTTCACTTCAATATGGAACTCAATTTGGAGGACTTATTAATTTCATAATGAAAAAACCTAATTACAATAAAGATTTAGAAATATTAACACGAAACACAATCGGATCAAATAATTTATTTACAAACTTTACAAGCCTTAGTTTATCGGGAAACAAACTTAATTATTATGGGTACGTAAATTATAAAAAGGGAAATGGATTTAGAGATAATTCAGATTTTAAATCAACAAACACGTTTCAATATTTAGAATATAAAATTAATGACAAAACCCTTTTAAGTTCAGAGTTAACATATATGAACTATTTAGCACAACAAGCTGGAGGCCTTAGTGATGAAATGTTTAAAACCAATCATTTACAAAGCAATAGAGCTAGAAATTGGTTTGAAATTGAATGGTTAATGTACAACCTTAAATTCAAAAAAGAATTTTCCAAAAAGACTAATTTTAGCTTTAGCTTTTTTGGCCTTGAAGCTAAAAGAAATTCACTAGGTTTTAGAACAAATAGAGTTAGCCAGATAGACTCAGGAGAAGAAAGAGATTTAATTAAAGGAGAGTTTTCAAATTTTGGATTTGAATCGAGACTACTAACAAACTACAGTTTTTTAAATAAAAAATCTCTTTTCCTTGTTGGTGTAAAGTATTATAATTCAAATTCGTATAGTATTCAAGGACCTGGATCAAATAATTCAGATGCTGATTTTACTTTCCAGAATTCACTGTATCCTAACTATAATAATCAATCAAATTATAACTATCCAAATGAAAACGTTGCACTATTTACTGAAAATATTTTTTATTTAAACGATAAAATTTCATTAACACCAGGTCTTAGATATGAGAATATTATTACTAATAGTGATGGTTATTATAGGAAGATTAATTTAGATGGAGCTGGAAACGTTATTTATAATGAAAAGTTTGATGAAACTGATAAAAAAAGTAGAAGCTTCTTATTAGTCGGTTTAGGCTTTAGTTTTAGGGTTAATAGAAATTTAGAACTTTATTCTAATTTTAGTGAAAATTACAGATCTGTTACTTTTGCTGATATTAGTACTATAAACCCTGCATACGCTATTAACCCAAACATTGATGATGAAAAAGGCTATACATTTGATGTTGGTTTAAGAGGGAATTACAAGAAGAAAATATCCTATGATGCTAATATTTTCTTGCTTAAATACGAAGATAGAATTGGTTTTGTTCAGAAGGTTTTTGAAGATGGAAATGTTAAAAGTGAAAGAGGAAATGTTGGCAATGCAAAAATAAACGGAATCGAATCTCTTTTTGATTTTGATCTAAATGAAATCTTTCTTAAAAATAATGATTTTGATTTAAATTATTTTATAAACTACTCTTATATAAGTTCCAAATATTTAAAATCAAACCAAGTTGGAATTGAGGGTAAATCTGTCGAATTTGTGCCAAAACATAATTTAAAAACCGGTTTGAAATTTGGATATAAAAATTTGATGCTCAACTTTCAATATTCCTATATCTCAAAACAATTTACCGATTCATCAAACGCTGAGAACGGAAATTTAAGTGGAGTTATTGGTCAAATCCCGGAGTATGGTCTAGCTGATCTTTCATTTTCTTATAAACTAAAACGTTTAAAATTTGAAACAGGCGTGAATAACTTATTTAATGAGAAATATTTTACAAGAAGAGCAACTGGCTACCCTGGCCCAGGAATTATTCCATCTGCTCCTAGAAACACATATCTTACTATAGAAATGAAATTCTAATAATCATAAGTTATACTTTTTTATTATAAAGATTTATTTTTAGAGTCCATAAATATAGTTACTGGCCCATCGTTTTCAATTTTAACAAGCATATCAGCACCAAATATGCCTGCTTTTGGCTCTTTATTTATGTTGCTCTTTATTTCAATTAAAAATTTATCATATATGTTTTTTGCAAAATCACCCTTAGCAGCCTTAATATATGAAGGTCTATTTCCTTTTTTTGTGGAAGCATGAAGAGTAAATTGACTAATAATTAGCATATCACCCTCAATATCAATCAATGATTTGTTCATAATACTATTGAAATCATCAAAAATTCGAAGTTGAGAAACTTTTTTACAAATCCATTCAATATCAATATCATCATCACTGTTTTCAATACCAACAAATAAGACGATACCTTGATTTATCTTTGAAATAATTTGATTATCCACCTCAACACTTCCCTTTTTTACTCTTTGAATTAATACCCTCATTATTTATAATTATCTACTCTAAAGTTACTGTCATCACTATTTAACAAACTCAAATAGTTATTATATCTAGATTTAGAGATTTCATTGTTCTCAACTGCTATTTTTATAGCACAATTTGGTTCATTATGGTGAAGGCAATTATTGAATTTACAATTTTGACTTAGTTTAGCAATTTCATTAAAATATCCACCAATTTCATTTTTATCAATATCAATCAACCCAAACCCTTTTATACCCGGACTATCAATTATTTTTGCTCCATCAACTAAATCAAACATTTCAGCAAATGTTGTAGTATGTTGTCCCTGTTCATTTTGTAGTGAGACATTGGATGTTCTCAAGTTCAAATTGGGATCTAATTTGTTTAAAAGACTAGATTTCCCTACACCACTGTGTCCGGTAAAAACAGAAACTTTATTTTTCATAGACCTCTGAACTAAATCAATATTAGTTCCTTTTTTTACAGAAATTCTTAAAGTTTTATAACCTACATTGGTATAAATATCATTTAAATTATTTATTAATTCATGATCTTCATCAGTGTAAATGTCTGTTTTATTAAACAAAATGACAGTTTCAATGCCATAAGATTTAGTTGAAACCAAAACTCTGTCAATAAAAAGACTTGAGGTCTGCGGATTTGATGGTGTAACAAATAAAAAACAGCAATCTATATTTGATGCTATAATGTGAGTTTGTTTGGAGAGGTTTACCGATTTTCTGATTATATAATTTTCTCTATCCTCAATTTTGATAATTAAACCCTTCAAATCTTGTTCATCAGTAATTTCAAAAATCACTCTATCTCCTACCGCTACTGGATTAGTACTTTTAATTCCTAGAGATCTAAACTTACCTTTAATATTACATTTATAAACCTTTTTAGAATCAGTATGAACATTATACCAATTTCCTGTAGATTTATAAACTAGACCATTCATTATTTAACTATTTATGACTTTCTCTTGATTATTAATAGATTCTTGATGAATTGCTTTGAACATTTTTAAAACAAATTCTTCACTTAAACCTTTTTTCTCACCTTCCAAAATCATATTTCCAAGGATTTCATTCCATCTTTTTGTCTGAAGAACTGCAACATTTTTTTTCTTTTTCAACTCTCCTATAGAAATAGCAACATTCATTCTTTTACCTAAAGTTTCTAAAATACCATGGTCAATAACATCAATTTGAGTTCTGAGTGTATTTAGTTGATTTTTGTAATCAGCTTCATCATTAGTAAGTGTTCTAATTTTTAAATCCTCCATCATTTGGACTAAAACTTCAGGTGTAATTTGTTGAGCAGCATCACTCCAAGCATTATCTGGATCAATATGTGTTTCAATCATAAGACCGTCAAAATTTAAATCTAAAGCCGTTTGAGAAATATCTTGAAGAATATCCCGTCTGCCTGCAATATGAGATGGGTCACAAATTAAAGGAATATCTGGAAATCTATTTTGAAGTTCTATTGGTAACTGCCACTCAGGATTATTACGGTACTTTGATTTTTCATAAGTTGAAAAACCTCTATGAATAACACCAAGTTTTTTAATATTCGCAGAATAAAGCCTTTCAAGTCCACCAAGCCATAAAGACAAATCAGGATTCACTGGGTTCTTAACTAATACAATTTTATCAGTATCTTTTAATGCATCTGCAATTTCCTGTACAATGAATGGACTAACAGTGGATCTTGCCCCTATCCACAAAACATCAATATCATACTCTAGAGCCAATTTAACATGACTTGCATTTGCAACTTCAGTGGCTGTCAATAAACCAGTTTCTTTTTTTACTTTATCAAGCCATTTCAATCCGATAGCTCCAACACCCTCAAACATTCCTGGTCGAGTTCTTGGTTTCCATATTCCTGCTCTATAAATAGAAACATCGGTATTCTTCAAATCATGAGCTATTTTTAAAACTTGATCTTCAGTTTCTGCACTGCATGGGCCAGCAATAACTAATGGATGATTTAACTTAAAATCATCAAGCCAGCTTCTCATTTCTTTTTTATTTTCCATTTTATTAATTATTATTTAAAATTTCTTTTATTCTATTAGTATTATTTAAAATTTCTGATAAGTCAGATTCATTTTCATTCAATATCAGTTCTTTAATTAAGTTTAAATTTGAAACATATTCTTCAATTGCTAAAAC
>ENA-ORDA01000449-ORDA01000449.1-marine-metagenome-genome-assembly--contig:-NODE-449-length-41681-cov-33.356817_pt1 | contig 41681 bp, 54 predicted proteins | sample MGYA00237778_ERZ508506 | MGnify/ENA primary metagenome ERZ508506 (study PRJEB26177, sample SAMN06267891) | marine metagenome | isolation source: Monterey Bay, California, USA | place: Pacific...
ACTCAAATGTTTGGCCCTGTAGTTGAGCAAATGAATAACGCAGGCTTACAGCATCGTGCAATGAAAAACATGGGTGGTGGTATTCAAAACTACAATGATGGTGGTTTTGCGTGGCATAAAAACTACACACCTGAGGTTGAAGCTGCTATAGTTACAGCGGCAACTAAGTATGGTATCGATCCATTAACTCTTAAAACCATTGTCTACCTTGAGTCTAGGGGAAACCCTGAAGCTCAATCAAAACAGTCATCTGCTGGTGGCATCATGCAATTTTTAGATAAGACAGCTAAATCTTACAATCTTGAAAATCGTTTTGATGTTAATGAAAGCCTAGATGCAGGTGGTAAACTACTGACAGATAATGTTTCTCATCTAAGAAGTGTTCTTGATCGTGAACCAACACCTGCGGAAACATACCTAGCACACCAACAAGGAGCAACAGGTGCTTTACGATTGTTAAAAGATCCATCTATTAATGTACTAGATGTAAAGAACATGACAAAAGATAAGGTTATTAAGAACGGTGGTAATGTTGACATGACTGCTGGTGAGTTTGCAAACATGTGGATGCAAAAAGCCAACAATGCTTCTAAATTTATTGGGGGCGGTGACACAAACACACCTGCACAACCCACAACCCAGACAGTATCCGTAGCCCCCATTACTTCCATTCCTCCTCAAATGAGAAATGATACAGTGTCATCTCCACGTCCTCAAACGAGACCTGAAGAACTAGTTCCTCAAATGGTAGCTAGTAACCAGGTAGAACCTTTAGCTATTGAACAGGCAGTGATGCAAGCTAGTGTACCACAGGTTCAAGCAGTACCCCCATCACCTTCAAGCTTTGGTGAAGCCTTCAAAGATGCACGAGCTGACATGGGAGCGGGAGGTATCTTTACCTTTCGTGGTAATGATTATACTACTAATTATGCTGAAGAAGAAGATAAAAGGATGACTGCTAACATGGGTGGTGCTGTTTCTCTCAATATGGGAGGTTACCCACAAGAGTACTTAGATAATTATCGTAAAGCTATAATGGCTAATATGGGTCCGGAGTACTTGTCTAGAGTAGAGAGAATGGGAGGTGTAGACGCTGCTCGTGAACTACAAGCGCAAGTTCGTCCAGACTATACACCAGGTAATGTGGAGGAAGACTCTGCTTCATCTCAGCCTATGGCATATAACGATCCTGCTTTAAAAGTTAGATCAGATGGTATGATTGATTTAAGAGGCTCGGGAGGCTCAGATCGAAGGCTAGACAAAAACTTATATTTATCACAACCTGGAACTGGTATGACAACAGAAGAATCTATAGCTAAGCGTAAGAACCTTGCGTCTAATAGTTATGTACCGATGCCAAAAGTAAACAGTGATGAGTCATTACTTCAAGGCTCTTCTCAAAGCGTTGAGAATGCTGCTAGTTCCTACCCAAGTGACTACTCAATTATGGCTGCTGCTAACATGGCTGTGCCAAAGATTCCATTACCTCCTCCAGCACCCAGACCTACGATGGTCGGTGGTAATTTGTACTACTTAAATTCAGATGGGTCTGTAACTGATGGGAATGGTAATCCTGTTCAGGATCCTAGTATTGGTGCTGCTGTTCAGGATAAACTCAACTACAGTGCAGAGGAATCTGCTGCTAATGCAGAAGCTTACAACGACTCTATGGCTGAGCAGGCGGTATTCAATGGTATTGCTCCACAGTCAGTAAACCCAAGCTATGATTCAATGCGTCAACAGCAAGAGTCTAATGCTGCTGAGGCAGAAAGGATTAGGAAAGAAATTGCAGAGACTAATGCAAAACGTGAAGCCCTTAGAGTTGAGTTTAACAATAGGGAGCCAGCAGTTGTCCCACCATTAGACCCTAATGCACCTACATTTATGGGTGATGTTGTACCTTATCTTGGAAGGGCTGCTGGTAGTTTAGCAAGCAATGTTGGAGATACTGTCAATGAGTTTATGGCATCCCCTGCTTTACCTGTAGGATCAGTTGATGTTAATAAAGAGTATAGGGATATTAAGTCTATACTTGCAGGTGGTGTTGATAGAAACGGTGTTCCTTTAACTGACAATCAGATAAGAGCTTATAATACTCGTATTGGAGCTATAGAAAAAGAAAGGGACTACAATGATAGGATGGAACCATTTGGTGCGGGTCAGGTATTTGACACTGTTATTGAGAGTGGTAACCAACTAGCCGCAGATGTGAACGATTACGTCACTGATAAGGTTGGGAATGTTGTTTCAGGGTTTAACCCCGAAGCTGGTGCAAGCGTATTAGATAGTAAACTAGGGTACGCACCACCACCACGCCGTGAATTAACTGCTGATGAAATTGAATTTAATAGGCTAAGGGGACTGACTGGTGATACCACCCCTGAACCTGAAAACAATATCTCAAAAGTTGAAAAGGTAATTACCAACTTAGAAAAAAACCCTGAAGTATTACCAACAACCACTGTTTCTGAATCAGCTGCAGCCAAACAGGCAGCTGCAGCCAAACAGGCAACCGCAGCCAAACAGGCAGCTGCCTCTATAAAGGTTGATCCAAAAGACCCTAAGGTATCCGGTGCCATGTCCACGCTTAAGAGTGTCTTCGGGGATCTGTTCGATAGTAAAGAACTCATGAGAGCTGCTATCATGTACCTTGGTGGTCGTGCTACTGGTATGGATGGTAACCAAGCTCTTGCCTTTGCTGGTAAGAACTACATTGCTAGGACTGATGCCAAGACAAGTTTCTATAATGAACAAGCTACATCTGGTAAGTGGACTAATGGGAGTCTTGCTAAGTATAGAAAGACTCGTGATCCTGCAGATCTGATTCCGGTTGGTGCTGTTTATAAAAGATCCTCTAAGGATGCTGAGGTATGGTATAATAAGAGGACAGGAAAAACTATCGTGTATGAGCAATGGCAAGCAGGTAAGGATGGTAGCTATGTTACTGTTGAGGCTGGTAAGAACCCTATGGACCCTAATGCTAGGATTAATTACAGCATGGTTACTCAAGATGGTTCTAATGTGGTTGGCACAGATGCATATAATGCTAGGATTAATTCCAACAGAGAAAGCTACGCAGATGTTATAACTGCAGAGTTGCTGAAGTCTGAGATTCCTGCGGAGGATGGTAGAGCCAAGTCTAATTACCTAAAGGATATAAATTCTACCACAGATTCAAAAATCGTTTCAGATTTTGCTAAAAAATATGGAATTGATCCAGACACTATGGCCCTAGTTCTTAGAAATGCTATGGTTAAGGCAACAGAAGATGTTAGGTCTACTCGTATTGATAAGGTTACCACTCTTGGTCCATACCTTAAAGAGTCTTACATAACAGTCAACACTGGTGATAGGTCTAACTTTATGGTTGGTAATGGTAAGAAGGGTGACGAATACTCTGAAAAACTTGTCGGCACTGAGGAATTTAGTAGTTGGTTGGCACAAACCCAACGAACATTAAGTCAATTGAAACCAGGTGCAAACCTAGATCAATATAACCCTGTTCAATTCAGTCAGAAACTTATGGAACAAGCTATTTATCAGGATTGGATAGGTCTAGATGAAGACATAAAAGCTAAGTACGCAACTGACGGAAGTCCTAATAGAAGTGGGTTTATGGAATACGTGACTGAAAACTTAGCGAAGGGTGCATTAAACTCTTAAACAAACACAAGGAGATTTTAAATGGGAACATTCAATGAGTTATTTGATTTCAAGCCCGATGCTTTAGTCGGTACTGATTATTTCTTCATAGATGGTGACACATTAAATAACCCCAATGGCCCTAACTATCGTCTTCGTGGGTTTGATACAGCAGAAGTATCTAAGATGCTTCATACTGGAGAGTTCAAAGAAGGTACTGCTGGTGGTCGAGAGACTGCCAGCATTATATCAAGGCTTGCTAATGAGCAGGGGTATAACAATGTTGTACCCCAGTTCAATGCTGATGGTTCTCTTGCTATGGATAATCATGGTCGTCAATTAATTGAGTTACACAATAAGAATGGTGAATCTTTCGGCACTGAAATGCTTAATTCAGGTGCTATGGACATGACAAGATACTCGACTGATGGCGACAGGATGAAAAAGTATCGGGCGGAAGCTGATAGGGATCTCCAAAGAAGGATGGGGACCTACGAACCATCTGATTTCGACAAGGCAGCTATAGAAATTAAGGATGCTGAAGAAGCTGAAGGTGCAAGATCTCTTGGGTTCAAGAAGACACTTGCAACTGAGGCGGATCGTGGGGCATACGTTAATTACTTCATGCAGGCTGAAGGTCTATCAAGATCAGATGCTATTGTAAGAATGAATGATTACTTTAACATTACTCCCAGTATTGGATTTAGTGGGGTTGATAGGAACTACACATCTCTCAACCCTAAGATGGATTCTTTAAAGCAAGGTATGATTGGGGTAGGTGAGAGTGCCTTTGGTATGGCTAACCTTCTTGGATATGTATCTGATATCGAAGGGTTGGAAAACTGGGGTGAGCAAGGTGTTAAACGTCAGCGTGAAAAGCAAGAAAAGATTGGGTACCTGCTGAATAACTACAAAGAGATTGAAGGTGCTGGGGATGTCTTCGAGTACCTTGGGAACACAATGGCTATGTCTCTACCATACATGGCGACAATCGCTGCAGCAACAGTTGCAGCTCCTGTTACTTTTGGATTATCCTATACAGTACCTGTCAGTGTTTATGCTGGTCAGAACTGGAATGAGATGGAAGGACCTAACGAAAACAAGTCAGCTTCCATAGCCATTGGTGCCGCTGTTGCTATGACTGTTGCTGATAGGTTTGGTCTCCAAGCACTCAAGGGTGTTGGTGGATCCCCTACAGCTATGCTTCAACAACACGCAAGGAACTTAGCAGCTAGAGATGGCATTACTTTACCGACAGCTAGGAAGATGGTTAAGGAAAGTACGGATGAGATAATTGCACAGTTTTCAAAAGAGGTCCATGAGAAAGCTAAAGAGCAACTTAAATCTGCAGCCACTACTAAGAGGATTCTAAAAGATGTTGGTGTTGGTTCATTAGGTGAAGGGCTAACTGAGGTTGCTCAAGAAGCTATTGGGTACACAGCAGCAGTTGCGGGGTCTGATAAGCAATTTGATTATCAAGAGTTGGAAGAACGATTGATCAATGCAGCTGTTGCTGGATCAGCTTTAGGTGCAGGGTTCTCTGTTCCTGGAACTGTTAAGGATCAGTTGGGATGGATGGATGCAGCCGCAAGGTACGGCGTACCAATTGAGTCCACAGACGTTGAGAGATATGAATCTGAAGAGTTAAATTCCCCTAGCCCTGACTACTCAACCAATGGTATGATGGATGGGGTTGAAACATTGTTGTCTAAAGCTGCAGTTAAAATAGCTAAGACTAAGCCTGCCCCCAAAGGTAAATCAAAAACTAAAGTTAAAACAAAGAAGCCTAGCTTACAGCCAAGGAAAGATGCTCATAGAGTATCTCAAGGTAGTAAGACATACATGGAACGTGCATCAGAAGCTGTGATGAATGCGTCTAACTTATGGCAGAGCCACATCACTAACACCTTTACAAAAGACCTGTTAGATAAATCTCGTGCAGCTCGTGCTTTACATTCAATACTTGGTGGTGGTTTAACTAACCTACATAGTGGGTCAGGGTTTGAAGCTGCACAGCACCACTTGATGACAGCATACACAAATCAAGTATCACATCCAGCAACTTTCTGGAAGGCGTCTGGCTTACCAACCTTTGCAGGTGTTCATAGATCTTCTCAAAAAGCTAAGATGAGTGATCAGATTTATGCAGCATGGAAAGCAGCCCGTGATAATGATGGCGTCTTTTATCCTGATAGGGTACCTCAGAACACTCCGAACAGGGGGTTGGTTATTAGCCTTGGGAATGAACTTATTGCATTGGGCACTAAATTAAGGAATGATCAGATTGCTTCTGACCCAGAACTTAACATGGGTCTTGTGGAGAGTTACCTCCAAAGGTACAGGGCTCTTGATAAGAGGGCTGTTCAGAATGATCCTGAAGGATTTAAAAAAGCTTTAATGAGTATTGAATTTAAAAGTGGTAAGAAAATCTCAGCTGCTCAAGCACAAGAAATTGTAGATGATATAATAGATAACCCACTTGTTGATTCACTTTCAGATGCAATGTCTTCTAACATAGGCTCATTGAACCCCTCGTCACATAAGAAAAGGACATTAGATCTTTCAGAACAAGAAGGGTTCGATGCTTTCTACGAGAGGGATGTGTTTGCAAACGTAGCTAAGGCTAGTAAGTCAGCTGCAAGATTTGTAACTCAGATGAAATATGTTGGTAAGGATGGGGAGGTAATCTCTCACTTCTTAGATCAAATGGAAGCTGAGGGTGTCCCACGGGAAGAGGTAAACAAGGTAGCCTCTAGGGTGTTTGATGGTTTAGAAGCAGTGTCAGGTAACTACAACAGGCCGACTACTCAAGCTGGTAAAAAGCTTATGAGGTTCCAGAAGAATGTAATGTTCTGGATGACACTCTCCGCCTTACCACTGGCTACATTCTCCTCACTCCCTGAGTTGGCAATGTCACAAGGTGCTCTAACCAAGGATCAAATCTTTGGGGAAAACAATAGTATTAAAGCTATTGCGACTGAGTTTTCAGCAGCATTCATACCACTACTTCGTAAGGTTGAAGATGGGTCTGATGATGATGTCCTCAAGCCGGATACATATAGTAAGGGTCAGAAGATACTTAATGAGGTGATGGGATCATCTTGGGAAGTTGGAGCTGCTACTACTGTGGGTGTTAAGGAAGCCTCTGAGAACCGTAAGGAAGTCATGGAGTTCTTCTTCAAGGCTATTGGTCTTACACAGTTTACTGATTACACTCGTGCTGTTCGTGCATCCTTTGCATATGACTTCATGTCCTACAACGCTAAGATAATAAACAATGGTAAGATGGGTAGGCTTAGGCGTGGTGATGAGTACAAGACCCGTCAGGAACAAGAGGCGGAGCAAAAGCTTAGGAGCATTGGTATCCCCATAGAAGAATTTGTGGGTATGCATATTGATTTTGAGGCAGAAGGGCTTAAGTATTTCGAAGGGCCTAATGCAGTCTACTCTTTAGACCAGTGGAACACTATTATAAAAGAAGGTACGTACAACTTTATCAATCAGACAGTCCCACTTCCAGGTGCTATGAATCGTCCTTTGATCTATCAGGATCCTAGGTTTGCTCTGTTCACACAGTTCCAAGGTTTCATATCTACCTTCACAGCTAATCAGATACCTCGTATGTGGAATGATTATATTAAACGTGGTAGTCCATCGATGAAGTTTAACACCTTTGCAATAATGTCTACAATGATTGCTCTTGGGTTCTTTTCACAGGCCATAAAAGACTCTATTAAGTTTGACGATGATGATGATGAAGGAACTCTAGGTAACCCTTATTTAAACAAGCCTGAGTATATTCGTCGTGGTATCATGGCATCTGGCCTTTTAGGTACAGGTGAAAGGGTCGTCGATATCTTCGCTCCTATCTATGGTCAAAGGTCTGACGGGGGAGTTGGATGGGTGTACGCCCAAGCCACAGGTGAGAGCCCCTCTCTAGGTTACTTAGCTAGGGGAGGTACTTCTCTTTCCAAACTAGCACAAGGTGATGTGGAAGGATCACTGTATAATGCCATGCGAATGGCACCTGGTATTGCACCTTTCACAGAGGGTAACAAAAGCTTAGCTAGTTTATTAACTGGTGGTGGATGGAACTACAAAGACAATGAGGAGTAACTTATGAGTAAGTTTAATGTTAATAATGTATCTGGTTCTGTTAACGCAGTCGATGATATAGATTTAGGTCTCATCCAAAACGAAGGAGTTGTAGCCCCAGAAGGGGCTGCTACCTCTACTGGTTCATCTCTTGCAGATCAATGGAGGGATTCTCCAGAGACAGTAGAGGATGTTTCAGGAGCTGTTGGTTCTTTTGTGGATGATGCATTTGCTCCAGTAGATCCAGATGAAATGGAAAGGCTTGACCGACAAAGTTTAACACCAATTAATGAGCGTGTTAGAAATCCCCAACCTGCCTTTGTAGCATCATCTGCACTAGGTAATACATCTCAGAATGCACAGTATGCAATAAGCCCAGACGGGGGTCTTGTTGCTAGGGCTGAGAAGCTTAGGACTATGGTAGACGAAGGGTATGGGGTATACGTTGGTGGTCAAGGTAACCCTGCCTACCCAATGTCCCTTGGGCCAGACGCACAGAGAGGCCCTGCATTAGCAGATTCTTATGCAGAAGCAAACGATGGGACTTTCTTTGCAGCCGCAAGTAGATCTGATGCTATACAGTATGATCCTCTTAATGAAAAAGAAAGAGCATTAGACCCAATGTTTACAATGCTGGGTAGCGTTGTTACTGAAAACATGATGATGAATTACTTTCAGTCTCTTAAAGAAGGTGACTACTACAACCCAGAATCTGATGGGATGGATGTCGCACAGTCTTCTTTGTTAAGGGGTGGTCAAACACTTCCCGAAAGGAACGCTGAGATTGTAATGAGTCAGTCTAAAAACAATGGTCAGATTGGACACCAGATAAACTCAGAGTATCAAACACGCAGGGCTGGTCCTCGTACAGAACAACTTGTTAATCAGATGGTGCAAGAGATGGTTTCTCAGGGTGTGCCAGAAGATGTCGCACTTCAACAGGCACAGTCTTCACCTCAAGTTAATGAGATGCAAGCACCTACAAGATTAACTACCAAAGAGGCTGAGACTTTAGGTGCTGCATTTAAATCACTATGGGCTAGGGCTAATCCAAACTTGGTAGATGTATATAAGGATTCAACCCAGCAAAGGGTTTACCGATTAACCCCAGAAGGTGAGGCATTAATTGAGAAGGGTAAGGCAGAACGTGACATAGCCTTTCCACCCCTTAACGTCAAACCAAATAAGTCTCCATCTACTGAAGGTCTTAGTGGAACTGGTGTAGGTACTGTTAAGAGAGGTAAATCTGGGGGTGCTCCTGGACAGCGTATGCGTAATATTATGAATGAGGCTAAGGGTAATCTAGGAACCATAGGTCATTTTGTAAGACCTCGACGTATGAAACTCCTAATCTCAACTATAGCACTGCCACTTGTAACAGGTAACCACAACTCTTGGCAAGCTGAGATAAATGGTATGGGTGAAACCAAGATGAAGCAGTACAGGGCTGAGCAAGCTTCCCAAGATAGGAGGTTAGAAAAACCTGGTGCTGAAAGGGAAAAGCCATACATCCCAACGGATGAGATTAAAAAGCAGATGAATAAGATTGCACAGGAAGTTCAATCCTTAGCACAAGAGCGTAAAGGTGAAAACTTTTTAACATTCTTTTTCCAAGGGTATCAGGGCAGACTTGCAGCACAACAAACTAATTTTAATCTCACAAGCTCTAAGACTGTTCGCGCTGTAACAAGTGCGGTTGCACCTGCTACTTTTAAGATTGGAAGTCGGAAGGATAAAAACTATAGGCAAATGCAGGCCATGCTTTTAGTTCTTAAACAGAAGGATACTAATGGTAATGTTATTGAGGAGGCTGCTGAAGATTTCTTACCTGTTGTTAGAGATGCTAAGCTCAGACTTAATGAGCCAATCCTATACGCACATGGTAAGAGATTAAAAGAAGCGTTAGATATGTCAATGACAGACGATCAATATGAAGCTGTTGCTGAAGCTATTGCTCAAGGTGTTGCATTAGACTCTCCTAATTTCCCAAAGTTTTCTGGACTTAACTTAGATCCTACCAATGATATGGACGCCGCTATCATTAAGAACATTAATAGCCAAAAGCAAGATGGTTTAGTTTACATGGATGCCTTGATAGACTTTGCTGATTACCTAGACTTTAAAAACAACAGGGGTGACCCTGATGCTAAGCAATCTTTTAGTACACACCTTAATGCGTACTTAGATGGTAAGACACACGGGACAGCTACCAATGCTGTGCTACTAGGTGATAAGAAAATGTCTTACAAGACTGGTGTACTGAGGACTCAGCGACTTAAGTTTCTTGATGATGGTGACATCCGAGATGAGCTTATACGATTAGCAGATGCAAGTATTAGTACACCTTGGGAGAATGTATCTGATGATATTCTTGTAGATATTAATGCTGTTGCCCGTAAGGTTTTTCAAGACAGGGAATTAGCTAAGTTGACGATTATGACTTTTGGGTATGGTAAAGAGATTCTAAGTTTTGGTTCTGCTATTGATGAAACTATTGAGTTGATATACCAAGACACTGAAACAGACTCTGGGTTTGTCAACAGTTTAGATAGGTTGACGAAGGAAGTGACGAGGGATCAGCTTGCTGATATCTTATTGCTAAAGTATGCAGCATCTCTGGAGAATATCTTATCAGAGGATGCGCTTATAGCTAGGGAAGTTACCCGATCAGCTGCATCTTTGTTTTCCATTATGGATATGCCCTTTATGATACGAGGAGCTACTGGTATGGAGATGTACATAGGTGGGATGGTTTCCTCTGACTATGAATCTTCAGATAAAACTAAGTTTAAAATGGCTGATAGGTTTGGCAATGTCACTGAACAAGTGATACCACACTACACCAACACCCCAACAGCATCTGCTGCTAAGTTGAGGGGGACTGTCTCAATACCTGGAGACCATGCGTTTAGTGGGGTTGTTGTTCAACCTGTTCAATCTATTGATGCTGCTACAATGGCATTAACATTTTCTGGTAAATCATTTGATAGATTATCTAAAGCATCTAATGGTAAGCCTTATGCATACCCTATCTACGATGCTGTTAAGGTAGATGTTAATGGCTATGATGTTATGTTTGAAGAGATTAATCAGAACTGGATGGATGCTACGTTTGGATGGAGTTACTTTAAAGAGATTTCAAAATCTTTAGATGAAGCCACTGAAGTCTTTGAGAAGAATATCAAGAGTCGTCCTGCAGATGAAATACTATCAGCACAGCAGGCAGAGTATATGCAATTCTATCTAGCAACTGTTATTTCCTCTAAGGGTAATGAGTTAATGTTACCTTTGATGAAGAAGATTAAACAGCTAACTGGCAGAGCAGACTCTGATTATCTTTTTGATACTGTTAATATGTTTGCAAGAGAGATGCGGAAAGTAGGATACGATCCTTTCAATCCACCATCAAACCCTAACGTCAAACAGCTTAGAACTTTCTATGCTCTTATGAAAAGAGAGTTGAAAACTAAATCAAGATTGTCTGATCTAGTTGCTCGTACAGAGGCCAGCAAGAAAGATCTTAGGAAAGAACTTCTTAGGACTGGTTTTAAAACTGAGAGTGGTAAGAGGATTGCTGCTAATTTCTACGGACACTAAAAAAAATAAGGCCCCCAAGAGAACCATAAAGGTTTTCCTGGGGGCCTTTTTATTTTTATTTAAGCATACCTTGTTTTGCAAGAAGCTCACGATACTCCTTCATCTGCTCATGCTTTCGTTGTTTTGCTAACGTAGTGTCTATAATACCACCCTCTAGATCCTCTGCAATACCAATGTCTATGACACGCGGCATGAGATCTTTTGTATACGCTAACTCTAAATCTAGAGCTGTCTTAGTCAATCGATTGGAGTTCCAATCAGAGATGAACTCATCGTCATCTACTTGAACACCTCGTAGTGCTAAATGATTATATGATTTACGCGAAGAAGTAGTCACTGTTTTCAATCTCCTTTATATCTAAGCTGCCCAATGTGGGTTGTTCCACATCATCCTCAGCATCTGTAATGAAGTTACGTATAACCTCAAAGTAATTATCGTAGTCGTACATACGTATGAATATTTGTTTGGTTAGGTCGAGTAGTTTATCCACATCACTGGCATGAGTACTGAAGCTATCATGCACAGCTGCAAAGGAACCATCCCACTCAGAGATAACCAAAGCCATATGACTAGCATCCATAGAGTGAATGTAGTTAGGCGACATGCCACAGATAAAACCTCTCCTGTCTGGCATACGTGTAGGCACAAGGGCTACGTGTGTAACTTGACCTGTCTTGTTACCATACCCTTTGATACGTCCTCTAGCTTTCCTGTCTTGCATGATCCATTTCTCATAGATCACATGGAACCCTGAAGGTGTACTCCACTCAATCCGATCTTCACCCTTACCATGTTTAAGACTTGTTGTAAACTCTTTCAGTTTAATCACAGTATCATTAAGTTCATATAGATCTTCATCTGTCTTGAAGTTTTTCTTCATTAGGGTGTCACGTATCTTAGACAGGTTCCTATACTCAGTGTTAGCTTCGTAGCCATCTGAGTCTACTTTCACATGTGTACCCAATTGGTACATCGCTAGGTTCTGTAAGTAACTCATAGTAGATAGTGGACCTGGGCACACCTTATCAATTGCTTTGATCAGCAGCTTAGATAGTTTAGTGCAATCATCTTGTGTGATGTCATAATCTGTGTGGTAGTCTTCCGATTTACAATCAAAGAACATGTTCTCAGCTATCTTCTTAGACCCTGCCGAGTATGCCCTAGTCATAGAGCCACGTTTGGATATACCTTTACGTATGCTCTTCATGGGCATGTTGTTTAGGATACTATTGAGTCGATCATCTTTACAAAGATTGATCATCTCCTTAGCTGTTTGAACATAGAAATCTTTCTGTATCTCTGAAGGTATTAGACCAACCAATCCACCAGTCTGTGAGTCCTTAGAGATTGCTCCAAGGTGTTGCCAACCATTGTTACTACCATCGATGGGGATAGGTAGGCTAGTCATGTGAATACGATTGTCTCTATAAGCACAGTCAAAATCATACCACTCAACACAAGCCGCGAGAAAAGATACTTTCTTCTCAGCCTGATCAGAGAACTGTGAGTTTTTACCAGCATGTACGATTTCATCCATGTATTCGTTTGTCCACATGATACGATCTTCTAGAGTCATTTTATCAACAGATATATTATCTAGTCCTTCTTCTTCAAGGTGACCTTTATAATCAGATGTACACCACTCAGGTATCTCATCTATATTGTAGGACATGTTGAAGACAGACGCTGTGTGTATAGCCAACCACTGTAACCCACTTTCAGTCATGGGCTTTGAGTGCTGGAACTTAAACAATCCCCTGGCTAAATCTGATCCTTGAAAGTTCATAAAGCTTTCGCAGTAGTAGAACCTGCCGCGATAATCTACATCTAGGTACTGATAGAACTCCTCTAGTTCTGATAGCTTACGTGCCTTCTCTGATATAAATGCCCACTCAACCATCTTGCTCCTACGTTTAAGCTCTTTAGCATCGTTGTCTTTAATAGGATCAGTAGATATGAACAGGTCTTTGTTCTCAACCATCGCATTGTAAACTGGCTTGTTTATCTTCCAAGCAGTCTGCTGTAGTTTGTTAAGAGCTTGTACCCAAGGGGCATATGGATCTATCGCATCACCATCTACTCTACCTTTGATTACTGGTCTGTGAACACCATTGATCTGCTGTATCATACCAGCTATATCTTTGGGCCGTAAGGTACTGGTAGATGCTAAGGGAAAGCTCCCACCTTTCTCAGGTATCACACCTAACTCGTACCACCTATGGGACGCAGACACCACATGACAGCTGTTACGGGTCTTAGCATAGGACAAGTCGATAAACCCTAGGTTGTATAAGGCTTCTACGAACAGGTCTCCTATGGACACTACAGAGCCCCAGGGAAGGGGCTCTCTATCTAGTTCTTTACCCACACTCTGACCTATTTTACTAGATGCATTAGTAAGTGTGGAGGTACCAGCTGGGCTTGAACTAGTATCTTTAGTGAATTGCATTTGAAGTATGGAGATACTTTTCATAACGTAACTTTCCATACGCTCACTGTAATTTCCAGACAACCTCATCAAGAGCCCAGCAAGATGGGGCCTTCGACGTGCAGGACTTACACCATCTACCCTCTTGACAAGGTAATCAACTATCTCTTGGAGTGCTGACATGTATTCTCCTATGTAGCTATGTAATCAAAACCAACCTCTTTATTTTGAAGTCGGGTAGTCTGTGCATCATATGTTGCAGCACCAGCATCACCAGTCTTACCTGTAAACCTAGACTTAAGAACCCTGAAGTTAACAGTGTTACGTTCGTATTCGTCAGATGCTGTTAGGTTCCTTGAGAATGCAATGATATCAAATGAGATCTGTTTGATAGAACCAGAGCCCTTGATGTCATCGATGGATGCAATGTTACCATCCTCGAATGCCTTACCACCTTGTGCCTTACGAAGATGAGAGATCAAACCTAGCCAGATGTTGTGTCGCTTGACGATTTTGAGGAGGTCGGACATGAACTTGTCGATGGCTTCATTACCCGATAGACCGTCACTTCCTTCTGATACAGCGATTGTGATGTGGTCGAGGACCAGATATTTACAACCCATGAGGGCCATGTATTCGATTTTGTCGATGAGGCTGTCATCTCCGACTGATCCTTGGTGGTCAAGGAGGACGAGTCTTTCATCTCCAAACACTTGTTCAAAGCCTTGTCTAAGTTCGTTTTCATCCGGAGGTGTGTCTTCATTAAGCGACTTTTTGAGTACCATTCCAATGAACTTCTCTGCCGTATCTCCAACGCTTTCTTCCAGACTGATAAGCCCCACGCGATCTTTTGTTTTTGAGAGAAGATCCAAGATAATCTCTTTGATAATAGTAGACTTACCACTGCCAGTTCCAGAAGTGAATAAAGTAATCTCACCATGTCTAATTCCCTTTAGTTTATCGTTTAAACCACTCAAACAAACAGGGTAGGGTACACACTCTACATTCTGTCGTTGAATGAATTGATCCCAGATAGGTTTGCCTGTAACGATACCTGAGGGGTTCCAACTCTGTGCATTCCACACACACTCTAGTAAGGTCTTCCAACCATGCTTAAGTAGTGTGTCATTAGCGTCATTCTCTGGTAGCTTTGCGACTTTAGCCTTACCTGGTTTAATCATCTTACCAAGGAAGTCAGACATCTTTTTACCAGCTTCATCCTGATCCATCATTATTACGACAGTCTTGAATGAGTTTATCCAATCCCGTTGAGCCAGAGCGCAAGAGGTAGAAGATGAAGAAGGTACAGCGACCACAGAATAGGTTCTACCGTATTTTTCTTTGTAGGCTTGCGCGACACTGAGTGCGTCGATTTCTCCTTCACAGATGACCAGCGTAAATCCTGATGTTGATTGTTGTTGTCCGAATAGTTCGACATTTTTGAAGTCTCCATGAGTACGAAACTCTTTAGGGAGCTTACGCTCTTTGTATGCAGACAGTTCTCCATTGATAGTGTAGGGATAGAAATGTGATTGAGGTTTCCCATTGATGTCTACAGACATCTTAACATTAAAATGGTCAACCACATCTTGAGATATTCCACGACTAGTCATTGGATAGCTTCTGTATGTATTGATCTCATCTATCATCGATGAGTTCATAAGGAAATCGGTATCTTCTATAAGTTCCATTGGTTTTCTTTCGTTTAAAAATACTGTTATTCCACATGAAAAGCAGTGGCTTCTTGGGTTATCATCATTGTATACATGGTTAGCATCAGAGCTTCCACAATTTTCACAATTAGTTTTCACCAGTAATCCCTTTCGATTTTTATGTCACGATTACGATTCTTTTTTATCCGAGTCTTTGAATGCTTGGAGGCCCACTTCAAGTTCTTCTGCTTTTTCAACTCGAACCCAGAGGTATTCTCCTCCTCGTTTAACTCTGTCTCTTTGAAGGATGATTCCTTGTACCGTTTTATCATTGAACTCCTCGAATATATTTTGATAGGTATCAAGTAAAGGTTTAATTATATTATCTAGGTCAGAAGCTTTGTTAGATAAGCCAGCGTACACAATGAAGTGGACAGGATTACTTTTAAAATCCCATGTCTGATCCATTAGTATCACTGCCATATCCTCTTGAAACCTCTTGTAGTCAGCTGTCTTGTAGGTTGTCCTGCCTTTCCTGACAAACATCCTGTTGGCTGACAGTGGTTTTATTTGGAATAGGTTTTCCATCACGCCTCTCTGCTGTTCTGATAGCATGACAGTTATGGCACACCACTTCTGTTTTAAAGACTTCATTAAGAATGTCACCGATATCTTTATCGGAAGATATCATTCGAGATACATTGTGAAGCTTTTCATACTTAGGTAGATGGTCGAAGGCTAAAGCATCTGGATGTTTATCATAACCACAATCAGTACACCCTATGTCAGTCTTCAATATTCCTATGAACTGACGCTTGCTTTTTCGACTTATACTCTTCAATTTGTTTTTTAATGTCATCAAGTTCTTCCCATGATGTTAGCATTGTTAATAGACGTTTAGATATTTCAGGATCACCTGCTGCATTAGCTCTCCAAGCAGCCCTTACCCTATTCCATCTACGATGCATAGGAACTCCTTTAAGAAGCTTCTCTGCTTTCTTAGGACCAATCCCTTTAATTCCAGGTATATTGTCAGACCTGTCACCAGTTAGGCACTGTAGCATAAGCTTAAGGTCAGCAGTGTCTTCACTTACCTCTGTTAGCTCCTTCTTTACAAAGTTGTAATGTGTTCCAGGTATTTGTAAAAGATCTTTATCAATACCAACAACTGTGTACTCTTGATCTACATCTCTGCATTCAGCTGCCCAGATAGAGACAAGATCATCTGCCTCCATATCATCAGCTTCTACAGCGTTATGTTTATCAACCATGTACTGATGACCATAGTTCAAAGCTTCTTTAACGTCTTCGTCTAACTCCTTACGTGTTGACTTGTAGTCGGAGTATATTTCCTTTCGGAAATTACCCCTTCCTTTAATTGCTACAAGAAATTTATCTGATCCACAATTTTGTTGGATCTCTTTCATAGTGTGGTCGATGCCAACACGTATGTCTTTTTTCTTCTTGGTTACACAAGCCATCCGAAAATAGATTGAGTCTGAGTCTACCAGTATTACTGCATTATCAGTGAACATCTGCGTAGCTTTCTCCTATTACATAATCACCACCATCCATACATGTTACACCGAACATCTCTGGACCAGCAGCAAAAGATTCTGTTAGAATTTCCCCAACACGTTTAGCATCGTCGGGGTGCGATTGGAATGCCATCTCATCATGATAAAACAAACGAGGTTCAGCACGTAGATTTTCTTCACGTATCTTATTCCATGCCCACATCAGTGAAGCCTTACAGGTTACACCTTCAGCAGCTTGGAGTAAGTAGTTGAGAGTTTGATGACCAGATCCACAGAACACAGGGCGTCCATCCAGAGCAGGAAACCACCCATCACCTTGTTGGTTAGATGTTTTGCTCCAAATGTTTAGAAGTTTCTTCTTAAGTTCTTCCAAACCTTTGATACCCTTAGCGAAGTCAGCACGAGACTTACGTCCTACTTCACTGTTTGATTTGCCTGAAAGAACTTGCCCCAACTTAGCGTCACCAGCACCAAAAAGATAAGCATATAAATACCCCTTAGCGACACCCCTAGAGCATCCAAGAGCATCAGCATTTCGTTGGTGTTGATCCCCATAGCGAACCTCATTAGTGAAATCATCGTTCCCAACATAATGACAAAGACCACGTAGCTGATTACCAGCACTATCGGCACCAACAATAACATACCCTGGGTCAGGTTTAAGCATCCCACGTATCTCTTTACCCCAAGGTGTTTCAATACCTGGGAGGTTTGCGATAACTTCGTGACGTACTCTGAAGGTAGGAGTACCAATAGTCCACATGTTACCATGAAGTCGTTTATCATCTGAGCCCTCTACTTTTTCTACCCAGCCCTCCATGAGAGAAGCTTTGTGACGCAATACATAATACTCGTCTACCATCATGCCAACTTCTCCAAGTTTAGACAATGAGGATGTTGTCAGTTTGGGTCCAGTTGTTACCCATTCTCTTCCGATTTTCTTTCGGTTGTACTCGTCTGGTTTCCATCCGATAGTTTTAAGCCAATCCTTGACCGCTTCTTGAGATCCCAGTTTAGCTTGTTCCTTAGTTGTTCGTTGGAATTTGAAATCTGGTCCTGCGAGATGGGTGTCTGTGACCGAGACTTCCGTTCCAAAATATTCAGTAAGCAGCTTGGCAGTTGTCGCATTGTATTTCCCATTCTTATTGTACTTGGGAGACTTAGGTTCTTTGTCAATGTAGACAACCTTAGTTCCCATCTGAGGCTCAATGGTGTTAGAGATCTCAGCCATACGCTGTTGCATTGTTCCCAATAGGGTCTTAGCTTCTTCCATGTCAAAGTACCAGCCCTTGACTTTGCAGAATGCATTAAACTTAGCTGTTTCATGCTCAGCCTGCATACCTAGTTTGATTTTAGGATTGTATGCAGAAACCTTCTTGTACTCTGAGAGTAACTCATTGTACACATCGACATTCACACGAACATCTTGAACACAGTAGCGTAACATTTCTCTTGAGTATTCATCCCAGCCACCTTCATATGCAATCTTACTGTTTCCGAGGTGTTCACCCCAACCTGCAAGACCATGCTTGTGACCACGTTTGTACCTCAGAACTTGAGACATGACCCAAGTGTCGTGTAGTCGTTTCTCGTTCAGGGTAGTACCACATAGTTTATCCATTACTACATTGTCAAAACCAATGATGTTATGGCCCACTAGTAGGTCTGCATTCTGAAGCAGTGAAGCACCATCAGCGATAGATCCATGTAGGTTATCGTGATCAGAGAACTTATAGATCTGGTTAGTGTCTAGGTTTTGTGCAACAATCATCCACACAGTGTCTGGAGTAAGACCATTACATTCGATATCATAACATAAACGCATGTTGCGTCCTTTCTTTATTTATTTAAGTACATTTTAAGATCGTTATATCCACCAATGAAAATATCATCGTGATATACAATAGGTACAGTGTTCATCAGAGATCTCTCCATGATGTACTTACCCAATTCTGGCTGTATGTCTATAGCATACTCAGTTAACCCTTCTCCGGTTTCACGTAACAACTCTTTAGCTTTGTCACAGAAAGGACAGTTTGCTATCCCATAGATTTCATACATTAAAGTTTAACCTCACCATTCAATTGGTTGATACGCATTTCAGCATATCTAATTACTTTTTCTAAGTCAACTATTTCTGACTCAACCTGTGTCTTGCCTTCGTACATTTTATAACCTGCACGACTGGCATACTTAATGATGTTACCACGCCAGAACTCAAAGCCATTACGCATGATGTATGTAATAGGCTCAATGGACCAACGTGCATAGTGTTCAGGTTCATTCACGATGTCTGATGTATGCTCTGACAATACACTCTCCTTAAAGTCTTCACGTTCTTTTATTAGTCGATCCCATTCACTTTTTATCATTGCTTTTACCATTCTTTTTATCAAGTTCCTTAGCAGCTTTACGCTCTTCTGGTGTCATTGGTCTAATGTCTGTGAAGTCAGCTTCTAAAGGCCACTCATTGTCTGTCATTGTCTGCCTCCCAGTATAGACCAGTCTTAATGAGTGACACAAAGCCTACGTTAAAGATGGCAGCAAAGGTCTTGGGGTCACACTCTACTTGCAACGTGGCACTGCCATCCTCATGCTCAGTTATCTCAGTAATCTTGACGGGTTCATTTATATACTCACTCATCTCTCAATGCCACCCATGATACAGGGAACAGGTCTTCCATCTTTAGACTGATGGCCCATGCTACCTCTTGTGTTTCTGCTTGTGTGTCAGACTTACAGCGTAGGTTGCACATATCAGAAAAAGCATCAAGGCTACCTGACCAGTACCACTCAGTCATCATCGACTGGGGCAGTACCATACGTGCTTGCTCTGGACATACTCCTTCATCTAATAGGACCATGTATGTCGCTAGATGTTGTGCCCATTGTGTCTCCTGATTTACGGTGATATTGACAAGCCCCTCAGACCCTTGCTTTTTATCAGCACTACGTCCACGCCATTCCATAGGTTCGTAGAACTCAGGCTCTTCATCAACGTAGCGCCTAGATATTTCGTTCCATCTCAAGAACTTATGCTTCACTAGCTGCCGTGCTACAAAGATCGGAGCCTTGATGTGGAAGCTGGCAAAGCAATGCCCAAAGGGACTGATATGTTTCTCTCTTGCAAGGTAACGTATCAGCTTTGCATCCTTCTCCTTGAGCTTGGGTGGACCCCATGGATCATCTTCCATCTCGCTTGTCTTGCCGAATGATACACGAGCAGCGTTGGCTACAGTTAAGTCTTTACCCATGTGGGCTATGTATGTTGCTTTAATCATTGTTGTTTTTACTTTCTTGCTCAGTTATGTTTCGAACTGTTCTGTGAAAATCTATAACGCTACGGGCTACTTCATCAATCTGTGTTCTGTGTATCCCAATATCACGAAGTTCTAGATCATTTAGTTCGTGAAGTGATTTAATAGTTGCATTCATATTCCGTCTGCGTCTTAGTGTTTCTCGTATTTCTTTAATTTTATCAAACATTTAAAGTTTCCTCTATTTTACTATTTGCATAATACATGTAACTACTTGGTATTCCACTTTCATGACACTTTTTATACACTAGTTCTTTGAATGTCTTTTCAGTTGAGAAGTCACCAAACATATAAACATCCATGATTATATCATCGATATCTATTGTTATTCCTTTTACTTTACCCATTGTGTTGCCTTTCTTTAAGTTCCTTATAGAGAAGAGGGTTAATCTCTCTTTTAAATCCGACCCCTGTGGTCGGATTACTAAAGTTATAAGAGGTACTAAATATGACTAGAGAGGTTCATCCAAACAGCCTTAAAAACTTAGCTCCTTCATTCACCAAAGAGAATGCTCGTGAGATGCAACTGAAATCAGCAGCTTCCCGTAAGGCGTCTAGAGATGCTAGAGAAGCCTTAAAGATGAGCATGAAGGATTGGCGTCAGTACAAAGAAGATGTGCTGGATCATGTCGATATGAACTCTTTAGATGTCTTGAAGATCCTCATGTTCAAAGCTTTGGACAAAGAGGATTTCGATACTGCTAGTGATCTTGCAGCAAAAGTTGCAGAGTATGAGCAACCAAAACTACAGCGCAGAGAACTTCAAATTGAAGAGTTAGGTGCTGAGAGTTTGTCTGATGAAGAGCTTGACAGTAAACTGAGGGCACTGCGAGTTGTGTGAGGTTCTATGAGAACCTGAAAGAAAATGCCAGTGCGCTTTGTCGGTTACCAAAAAAAATGCAAGTGCGTTTTGTCGGTTACCAAAAAACTATAAGAACCCAAAGATTCTCTGTGAGAGTCTCTGGGTTCTTTTTTTTATTTCCATAAGAGTCCGTGGAATCCCTCTGAGGAATCGAACGACTTTATTAGATCTTTGTACATTCCTGGTGACATTGTTACTACATCATATCCATCAATGTCTCTATTGAATTGTCTGATAGATGCATAGCCCTGATATTCTCCAGCGTTTTCTATGATAATTGTAAAGTCAAGATCGTCCCCTGAGTCATCCATGATAACTATCTCAGTAGTCCAGGGTTTTTCTTCTATTGTGAATGGCATTTTACATCTCACTTACGCCAAGCACACCACCGTTTTCCCATTCTGCATATAGACCATTAGCATGTAGGATATCATTGATTTTATGATTAACACCAAAATCATCTAGTGCTGCATCGTTTTCACGATAGTAGTCAGCCCATACAGTGTCATAGTTATCTTCTGCGGAGATTATGAAATCATCATTACCATGATCTCTTACAGGTACTCCGATTTTACTAAGTTGATCGAATGCTGTTCTGTATTTACGTTTCATTATCTATCCTCTTTGGTTAGCAGCTATGATGATTATCAGTACTGAGAATATTAATACTGCTACGCTCAACGATCATCACCAGAGCCACTGAGAGTACCCTTAGAAGCACGGTTGTGTAATTTAAGTAGGTTACCTGCTGCGAGACTGTCTAGGTCTTCTCCGAGGTAGTGTGCGAGTACTGCTACATACCAAAGAACATCTCCTAGTTCTGCTGCAATACCATCATAGGATGCACCATCACGTATACACTTCTTGATTTTATTTGCAACTTCCCCAGCTTCTCCGCATAGGCCCAATGCTAAATAGGGAATTGCTTCTGACTCTGGGAAGATTGCAGTTTCTCTAGCTTTAGTCTGATATTGATTCATATAGATTGTCATGTCAGGAAGCTCCTTTTTAGTAGGCCAGTAGGATATTTTCATTCAGTCCGGAAAGCTTCGTAGAGTTTCCATTGTGCTTCTGATAGTTTACGAACATCTGAGATATAAAGATCATTACATTCTTCTAGCATTTGAACTACGTTTTTCATAGTTTCTTCTGCTGACTTGATTGCACTTTGCTGAACTTTATTTAGTAACTCATAGTTCTTTTTATTATCTTGAAGACGTTTATTGAATTCTTTTTGCCATTCTGGGATTTCATCAGTTTTCATTAGTACCTCTTTACTTTTTCTATGATTGTATCTACATCATTGATTTCATAGCACAATCGACAGTCTTGACACTTTTGACCAGTGCAGTTTTGTCTTTCTGCAAACTCATGAGTTAATACATTGTTGAATGTTTTGTCAAAGTATTTAGGTGGCTTTGACATTACTACACTTTTCTTTGGGTTACTGTATATAAGGTTTATGTTTTTAGGTTTACTTTGTGTTTTCATCCAACGAAACACAAGGTCTGTTCGTTTAGTCCACAGAGCAAATCTACACCAAGGATTATCTATAACAATTTTCATCAGGTTGTCTAGGTGTTGCATGTTTATTAGCTCACCGTGTGCATTGAATCTGAATATGCTATCTATAATCCTTGGTATTTCTTGTGGTTCTAATGGTCTTGAAGACAGCAAGTCACTATTACGTTGTAGTGCTGGAGCCATGTTTTTGCGGAAACCGTCTAGCATTTTATGACTGTAACAGTCCCCACAGATATTATCTGTTTTGTTTTCTATGGCTTTCTTGTGTTGATCTATGCAATACTTGTTACTTTTTGTGTTAGTACTTATTGCTTTGAGACCTTGAAGTTTACCTGTCATTACAGATATATGTACTGCGGGTTTAGTCATAGGTTCCACTTTCTTTAGGTTAGTCTGCTTCTCTCGCAGCTTGTATCATCTTCTCTTTGATGTGTCCCCATTGTTTATCTGCGTCAAGTTCATCCTCGAAATCTGTTGTACATTCTACGTAGTCTGTGTCGCTCATACGTTTCCAATCAACGTTATTGATGTCAAGGTCTACTATTTCTGCTTTTATTATTTCCCCAGAGTTTAATTCAACATACGCAGTCCCCCATTTATCCCATGAGTTTACAACATCATCTATTGATTTACCATCTGGTAACTCTAGAGTCATTTCTGCGTAACAGTTGTAGACTCCTGAGTATATAATGCTAGTCATTTATTGTTCCTCTATACCATCATCATCCTCAGATATGAAACCATTGTCTACACCATAGCTTGCAAACAGTGCACCGATTGCTGTGAATATCTCGTGCTCTGTGTAGTCTTCATGGCTTTCCATACTTATCTCATACTCATTGTTTGTACCAATCCACATCGTCACATGGAATAGTTCATCAATTCTTTTAAAGTCATCCTCTTTAGGTTTAGGTTTAAATTCGATGACTTCAGACATCAGGTTGTTCGCCAATATCTTCTGCATAGTTGTCCATACAATCATGCATATCTCTGAGTGTATGGCCTAAGTCTGTGAACAGTATTTCTGCTTCTACACGAGACAAGATTAGTGCTCGTCCTGCAATCTCAATGACCACTTCTCCTTCTGCTGTCCAGAAGACATTTGATTTATCCATTAATTGAAACCTCGTAGTTTGATTACGTTGCGAATACGATCTACAGTTGATGCTGAAAGTTTAGAACGAGATACAAATCGACCTGTTTCAACATCCCGTGCTACAGATAGGTAACCTTGGTGGCCTGAGAATGAACCTACTGGTTTACCATAGCGTTTTGTTACACGACGAAATTGCAGATTCTGGCGACCGATTGGGTTTACTGTTGTCATAGTGTTAGCCTTTCTGTGACTAATTTAAGTTAAGATCTTTTTCTAGTAGTTGCAACCATAATGTAACCAACTACCCATACTCCAAATAAAATTGATATATTAAAATGCCTCTTGTTGGAATGAGTCTTGTCGGACCCTCCAAAAATCAGAGTGACCCCTAAGGGTCACGAAGGATTCTGAAGGAATCCTATAGAGATCTGAAAGATCTCTCTGAGGAATCTTGAAAACCTTTAGGTTTTTGAGACTCCGATTAAAAACAGGATCCCGCAAGGGATTCTATTTAAAAAACTATGGACCCTGACTGGAAACCTCAGCGCAGCATTACTACGGGGTCTCAACAGCCAGGGGTACAGGGACTTCAACGAGAACTTCAGCAAGGAGTTCGGATCGGAGTCACCCGTATTAGTTGTCCCAACCGGAGTTTGAGCTTGAAAGGATAAAAGAACCCAGACTCAACAGTTGGAACAGACAACACTGGGAGGTGTGTTGTATAGAATTGTATGAGCAGTTTCACTGTGTTGCTCAGCACTTGTATTCTGCATTATGCTGATACCTTACGTATCTCACACTCCTAGCAGTAGGAATTTCATAAGCAGTTTATTGAGATGCTTAGCTCGTTACTCTTTTTAAATCCGACCCCTGTGGTCGGATTCAGATAGAGGATGTTAGAACATTGCCTCTAGGTCTTCGTCTTTGACACCTGCAACAGTTGGCGACACACTGTCAAGAATATCAAAGTCTACACCATCACTGCCGTTGTACTCGACAAGATCAGTTACTTGTACAGCTGTGAGGGAGTTGAAGACTGATTCGTTATTGTCACCGTAAGGAGCTTGCCATACGATAACATTAACTGTTGAACCATTACCAATAGTTTTAGCGTCCATTGGTTGTTTGTCATTACCAACCACACGAGGCTTACCATTGTCACTGCCATCTTTCCTGAGAGCCCGACGACGAAGTGTCAGTGTTTCGACACCTTCGTTGTTTTCTCTTACAGGCAAATGGTTATCTTTCCACAGTTTGAGAGTCGCTTCATCTTTAGCACGTAGCTGAATCTCAAACTGCAATGGTGTAGTGAAAGGGCGACCATTGACTGTGCCTTTACCAATCTGGGGTGTTTCCAGTTTAGGGTAAAAGCACAAAGCGTCTTTGATCATGAAGTTACGGGCTTTTTCAAGTTTAGTCATTTTAGTTCCTTTACATGGATTGTGAGAGGAAATCTCTCTTTTTAAATCGATCCCCTGTGGGTCGATTACTTTGAGTTATTATCATAGTATTCTTCAATGAACTTAATCCATTCATAAGCATACCAGATAGAGAAGATTAGAAACACTGCCATCAGACCTGAGAGTAATAGCATCAGTTAGCTCCTTTGTTTAGTTCTTTGAGCCTAGTCTCAGCATGTCTCAAGTCATCATAAAGGTTCTCAAGTTCTCCGAGAACCCAGGCGGGTCTGAGACCATGACCATAATTTTTATGTAAGTCATTGATCTCACTTTTATAGATTGAGATACTGGTCTCAGCCAGTTCTATCTCTCCAGACATACTCATTGGTTCCCCCTATATAGTTGACATGACAAGTAACCGACAGACTCCTGCATTACTAGGAAGTCTTGCATCCGCTCCAGACAGTCTGTACCTGTGAGGTTGTAATCAAGTATGTGATTAACTCCACAATCTTGGTACAGAGTTAGGACAAGTATGTAGACTTTTATCATGAGGGATACCCAAGAACTTCTTCTACATAGTACGTAGCCTTTGCTTTAGTCATTGATGGGTATTTTGCAATAGTATTAGCTATTGCTTTTTCTTTTGAGATTTTAGTCATTTTCTACATCCTTACGTGTTTCAATTATATTACGAACATTCTGAAGAGTTTCTATTAAACTGTCCAGATTGTTATCGAAATTTAGTATAACCCAGTCATGAGAGTTTTTAGGCAAGATGGCAATCTCATGTATAAATACAATGTCACTACCATCAGCTTGAAACTCTCTGTGTTGAGCTATAGATACCGCATGAGAACCATGTGTTACTCTTACGTTATTGAGTTTGAATTTTGTTTGAAAGTCATTGTCTTCCATCATTTAACCCTTTCTCCAGAGCATTGAACATTATGTACCACATATCCAGAATCTTCCCAACCTGAGATGATGTCAGGTATTCTGGTTGATTCTATGTGGTACGATACTTGGTGATTCACATCGTCCTTGTAGGAGTAGGACTTGGAGATGTTCATTTTGTATTCAAGTTTCATTTGATTGACCTTTCAATAGGTGATGTTTCGATGAATTCTACATGATATCCACCGAAGTCTTTTACGAATACACCTACACCATTTTTGTCGATGTAGAATACTTTTGCCACTACCCATGTCAGCATAGCAGCACAGAGAAGCATAGAGAGTTTAGGCATTGGTATATCCTTTCAAGATATAGGTTAAGTGTTTATGAAACAGCAACCATTACGATTGCTGAAACAAAAAGACTTAAGACACAAGCGGAAGCCACTCGTCCACTTCTTTTATGAAGATGTAAGTCAGGAGGTGATCTATCTCGTCTTGTGTCACGTAGTCGTTTATACCCAAACCATCTGGCAGGGTTAGGACTTTGTCCACAGCTTGTATCATCTCCTCTTTGATGTGTTCCCATTGTTCACCTGGGTCAAGCTCATTCTCGAAATCTGTTGTCCATTCTACGGAGTCACAGAGTTTGTCAAATTTATGCTCGAAGAAGTCTATGTCATTTCCTGCAATTGAGTTAGTCATGGTATATCCTTTCAAGATATAGGTTAAGTGTTTATGAAACAGCAATCATAGACATTGCTGAAACAAAAAGACTTAGATGAGGGACAGTTGTCTTGGGTCATTACCAAGGTCACTAGGAGAATAGAACGGGAAGTAATCGTGTGGCAAACCTGCAGCCTCATTAGCAAAGAACTGCTCAGTTTTCCGCGCATGGAAGAACAATGGTTCCAGAATCATATATGCGTAATCTAAGCATACATTTGAGAGAGCAACTATACGTTTAAGTTCACACTCTGAGCAGGAGAGTAAGAAAGCCTCGAATGCTTTTATCATCTCCTGGTTTTTTGGCTGCATCCAAGGATCTTGAATACCATCGTCCTGTGCCTCGAATATTGCAAGGCGTTTAGCAGCACGAAGGATGATTTTGTCTGAAGTCGGGAATTGCATGGTATATCCTTTCAAGATATATGTCGGACCCCACACCTCTGAGAGATCCATGAGACACCAAGAGAACCTTGGAGTCAGTACAGGGACAGCCCCTATACTTCTTCTTAGATCTGGCCCCTGTGGTCAGATCAGAGACTATCCGAACCAATCATGTAGAGGTCTGAGAGATACTGAGAGAGACTGAGAGATACTGTACATTGGTCTAGACTGAGAGATACTGAGAGATACTGAGAGATACTGAGAGATAGACTAGGAGATCTTATAGTATAGATATAGATATATAGTAACCTAAGGGAGGGACTGGAAGGCTTCTCCCTATAAGGAACTTAGAGAACAGTACACCATCCCCCCACAGTCTCTCACAGAATCCCACACAATCCCATAGTCCCGCTAGAGCCTATGCCACATAAGACCCTCAGAGAGCCTCACAGAGCTTATAGAAGTCTCAGAGTACCTCACAGTACCTAAAAGATAGACACCTACCTGAGAGGGCCTCTTAGAGATCTAGGGGGTACTGCAAGACTATGAGGGTACCTGATAAAAAAAGTACTTATTAGGCTCTCTTCCTCAAAGACTCTCCCAAACCTAGGAGGGGGTACCTCAATCTCTCACAGAATACCCACATATCTAAAAATATATAAATATATTTCTAAGTTCCTTATAGGGACATAGAGGACACACAATGAACAATAAAGAGATACAGTCTCTTCTCAAAGAAAAAGAGAGGAGGGTAAAACTAAAAGGGTACGAGGGGGACTTTACTTCCTTTGCCGAAGAACAGATACAGATTATTACCAAGGATACTAGCTTAGGTTTCATACCTTTTAGGTTTAACGAGTGCCAAGAGCGTATCACTAAGGCTCTCGTAGAACAACAAGAAGAAACTGGTATGGTTAGGGCTATTATCCTAAAGGCTAGACAACAAGGTATCAGCACTTACTGTGCTGGTAGGGTCTTTTGGAAGTCATACTTCTCACCTCATTCTAGATCAGTGGTTATGGCGCATGACTCTGCTACATCAGATGCCTTGTTTAGTATGTCTAAGAACTTGATTAGGAATATGCAGGGTGAGTTAGTACCTAAGGAGATTACATCTAATGCTAAAGAAATTAAGATACAGTCTCCTGCTTACAATGATAAAGATGCTATTGGCTCTTATCGTCTGTATACAGCGGGTTCTCCGGAAGCTGGTCGTGGAACTACACCAACGATTGCTCACCTATCAGAAGTAGCCTTTTGGACTCATGATGAGAAGATATTGGCTGGTTTGTTCCAAGGTATATCCCAAGCACCAGGCACTGAGGTTATCCTAGAGTCTACAGCTAATGGTGCTCAAGGGGAGTTCTACAGGCTCTGGAAGGGTGCTGTAGCTGGTGAGAATGAATACCTACCAATCTTTCTACCTTGGTTCATAACCCCTGAGTATAGGCGTACAGCCCCTGAGGGAATGGAGTTAACGATTGAAGAAGAAACCCTTGTAGAGAACTATGGGTTAGATAATGATCAATTGTATTGGCGCAGATTAAAAATTGCAGAGGGTGGTAAGTTAAAGTTTCAACAGGAGTATCCTGCTACAGCGGATGAGGCATTTATTGTGTCTGGTGCTAATGTGTTTGACATTGATAAATTAAACTCTCTTGTACCCCGTCCAGAACAAAAGCGTAGTGATTGGGATCCATCTAGTAAAATGTTTGATGATAACAGGGAAGGTAACCTGTCTATATATGATTACCCTAAATGGGAAGAACCCTATGTGATTGGGGCTGATGTCTCTTTAGGGGTGGGTCAAGACTATAGTGCTGCTGTTGTTATGAATAATAAATATGAAATTGTAGCTGTATATCGTAACAATCGCATTGACCCTAGTATGTGGGGTGAGTTGTTGTTCTACTTAGGTAGATATTATAACAATGCTTTCCTAGCTGTCGAGTCTAACTCAATGGGCATTGCTACGTTGCAGAAACTAGAACAGATGGGCTATTTAAACCTGTACAAACAAACTAAGATAGCTAATGTGTCTAACGAAGAAGGTATGAGATTAGGCTTCAGGACAACCTCTGCATCTAAACCTGTGATCATTGGGAACCTGAAGAACCTAATAGACAATGAGGATATTATGATCCCCTCACCTATTCTGATTAGAGAACTAAAGGACTACATCTCTACCGCTAGTGGAAAGACAGAAGCAGCACCTGGTTGCTATGATGATACTGTTATCTCCCTCGCCATATGTGCTGAGGTGTTACGCACACATTGGGATCGTCTAAACACAAGGAATGTTTCATGGAAAGAGAGGATATCGGACTGGGAAGAGGACAGTACCCAGTGGATTTAGAAGAAGAGTTTCATAGTCAAGTGCTAGAGTATTGGATACAAGGTAGGATACCACTCGATATGGTGTCTATTAACCATGAGGATAAATGCCTCGAAGTATACTATGGTTATGCATAAAGTTCTCTAAGTTCCTTATAGAGAATAGAGATTCCTGCATTGTCCTCATAACGCGCTGGTGGTCGCGGCAGGTAAACCACCACTTAATTTTTGAGGAGTATTGAAATGAATATTGTTATCGGGTTGATCATGGCCCTTGCGGTTACTGGAAGTGTAGCCCCCCAAACTAAACCAGTAGTAGATCCAATGATTATTGGACTCTCAGTGGGAACTGTTGCTGCACCACTCGCAGTATCATCTGGGGTTACAGGCAGTGCATCTATCTTAGGTACAGCATACACCAATGCTAATGTTGTTGCAACAGGTGCTGGTGTCCTTGCAGGATCGGCAGTTGTTGTTAATGCTGTTTTAACTGAAGAAGAATAAGTTCGTCTGGCACTAACGCAAAGTGCTACGCCACGAGGTTACACAACCTCACTCGTTACGTTGTTCTGCAGATGGAATTTCGCTACCGTATAGTTTGGGCATCAACCAACTATAGCTGAACACTGGGCAGGCGTCATCCTAGTCATGATATAAAACTGACTGTCTACAATTCATAGGGCATAGCCCCAAGTTAGTTAGTTAGACCCACGGAGGGAGCTATGCGATTTAATGAAACACAAGTCGAGCCAAAGAAAGAACCTAAACCTAAAAAGAAAAAAGACATTGTAAAAGCTGGTAGTAAAGACTATGACTACGCAAATTTAGCAAACACTAAAAAAATCCTCACAGGTAGGGGTTCATTGTAATGGCTGGTAATAAGTATAAAGAAAAGGTGTCTGATGACAGTCTAATCAATTTGATTGAGACTGGTATCCAAAACTCTACAGGAGAATGGTTAAACTCGTCTGACATGACACGGGAACGTCAACGGTCTACGTATGAATTTGCAGGAGTTGCTGCAGATCACTTAGCACCACAGGGTGTATCTAGTATTGTTGACACGTCTACTACCGAAACAATAGAAGCATATACTGCAATCTTGTCTGATTTGTTTTTAAACAATGGTAAATTAGCTAGATTTGTACCATATGACAATTCTCCAGGCTCTTTTAAGAGTGCTAGGGATGCCTCAATGGTTACTAATTATGCCATATTTAAACAGAATAATGGGTGGGAACTTATCCAAACTTGGATAAAAAGTGCTCTATTATGGAAGAATGGTGTAGTTCGGTGGGACTATGTAGAAGGTTATGAGTACGAGTTTGAAGAATACGAGAAGATCTCTCAGGGCCAGTTGGATATCCTCCTTGCTGAAGAAGGAGTTGAGATCATTGGTAACCTAAATTATGAAAATGAGTTAGGTGAGTTAAACATGGAGACCGGACAGCAGGATGCTGAATTGGTTTATGTTGATGTCCGTATTCGTCGTAAGAATGATAACTCTCGTGTGAAGATTGAAAACATTCCACCAGAATCTTTTAGGATTTCTCGTGATGCTAAGTCAATAGATGACGCAAGTTTCGTAGGTGTTCAAACAATTCTGACTCGCTCAGAGATACGTAAAATGTGGCCGGATGTTGCAGACAGTATCAACGAAGACGAGTGGGATGAGCTTGGAGATGACACTGGCTGGGATGGTAATGGAAGCTATGCAGAAGATATTGCAGCTCGTAAATTAGTAACAGGTCAAAGCTATCTCCAAGGTCGTATGTCTGACGATGTGACTGCCCTTGAAGCGAATCGGGAAGTTACAATCACAGAGTGTTGGATTAATGTTGATCGTGATGGGGATGGGGTTGCTGAGCTTAAGCACTTCATAACTGCAGGTGATACAGTCTTGTATGAATGTGATGTAGACATGATACCAATTGCGTGTCTATCGCCCATCGATATCCCATATGAGTTTTATGGTTTGTCTATTGCTGACTTCACTCGCTCATCAACACTAGCGTCTACTGCAATCCTTCGTGGGTTTGTTGAAAATACATATCTTACAAACTATTCACCAAAGCTTGCTGATCCAAACGTTGTTGATTTTTCTGCTCTTCAAAATATAAGACCAAAACAAATCATACCAACTAACGGTAATCCTAATGGTGCTGTATCCTCAATGCCTCCAGAGGCAATTAGCTCAGGTACTGTACCACTGCTCTCACACTTACAGACAATTAAAGAGCAGGCAACTGGGATGTCCAAGGCTGCACAGGGCCTCAATGACTCTCTGTATGTTTCTGGTAACAGTGAGCAGAAATTAGCTGCAGTTCAATCTGCATCTCAAAAACGTATACAACACATTGCTCGTAGGTTTGCCGAAACAGGTATGAAGCGTCTATGCACAGGTGTGTATAAAACAATGCGTAAATGCTTAAAGACTCACTCCAAGTTTAGTTACCAAGGTGTGTTTGCTGAGGTAGATATCATGTCACTCCCATCTCGTATGGATGTTGAAGTGTTCCTTGATATCGGTGAAAACTCAAATGCAAATATGATTAAGAAATTTGAGATGCTTGGTGGTACAGTTCTCCCAGGCCTTAACAGCCAGGGCCAGGGTGTTGTAATTCGTCCAGAAGCTCCTGCTGTCTTAGCTACAAAGCTCATAGAATCTATGGGTATTGACAGTAACGATTACCTTGAAGATTACACTACAGATGAGTTTAAACAGAAAGCTATAGAAACTGTTAAACAACAAACTGAAAATAACCAAAAGGATAGTGCTCTACTTCAACGTAAAGCAGAAGCTGATGCATTACTGGCCGAAGCCAATGTTACATTTACTAACGCACAATCTAAGAACACTGTAGATGATAACACTAAACAGTTAGCTATCTCTATTGATAAGCATTTCCAACAGTGGGCAGAGATTGATATCAAGGCTCGTAAAGAGGGTATTGAACCCCCAATGCGTCCTGACTTCAACCAAATAACAACTCTTGCAAGAGCTATGATTGCAGGTGAAGTATAACTAAGAGGAGGTGGAGAGATGTTTGGATTACCTTTAGAACTGATTACAATGCTTTTCTCCACCGTCTTAGGTGGGGTGATGTCTATTTGGGGTCAGAGTAATAAAAATAAAGCAGAACAACAAAGACTACTTATAGGTTCAGTTAACACTGCGCGGGAATACGGATCGAAGGATAAACATTTTGCGTGGACACGTAGGATAATTGCCCTTTCAGCTGTGATCTCTATTATTGTACTACCTAAGTTAGTAGCTGTATGGTACCCAGAAGTTCCTGTATTCGTAGGATATACAGAAGTACAGGGTGGATTTTGGAACTTCTTGTTTGGACCAGATAAACAAATTGTATGGCAGTCTGCTACAGGTTTTGTAATCACGCCGCTTGATACGCACATTGTATCAGCCATTGTAGGTTTATACTTTGGGGCGGGGTTTGCAAAGTAATGGAAAATAAAAGTGTATCTATATCATTTCTAGTGGGTATCCTCTTTCAAACAGGGGCCTTAGTGTGGTATGTTTCGAGCCTGGCAAGTGCAATTGAGCTTAACTCTAGAGACCTTAGTCGTCATGAAGTAAGGATAAACAACCTAACATCTATAATGCAATCTCAGGCAGTGACCCTAGGTCGTATGGATGAAAACATTAAATCAATTCGTGATATGATGGAAAACAGTAGAACTAACAAGGAGTAATTACAATGGATAATATTAAACTTCCTATTGCCCTTGTGTTAGCTATGGCTGTTCAGCTTGCAGGTGGTGTGTGGTGGGTGTCTCAACAGGCATCTACTATATCCAACTTAGAAGAAACTGTCAGCCAACTAGGTTCACGTATGGCTATTGAGGACAACATCAATCTTAAACGTGATGTTGAAGGTAATGGTGTAGAAATACAATACGTATGGGATGACATAGAAGAACTATGGGATGAGCTTGCATCTATGACTTCCGCTATCAATGAGATTAATAAACTCAAACAAAGGGTAGCTGTTATAGAAAGTGAGTTACGTTACATTAACCGTGACCACAGAGATATGGCAAAGTAGATGATTGATCCTTTTACAGCTATGGCAGCAGCAACCACAGCCTACAATGGCATCAAGAAAGCTGTGTCCGTAGGCCGTGAAATCAGTTCTATGACTAGTGCAGTCTCCCAATGGTCTAAGGCTGTAAGCGACTTAGACTTCTTAGAAGATAAAGCTAAAAACCCTCCAATGTATAAGATGTTCAGTGATACTCAGTCCAATGCATTAGAGATATGGTCACAGAAACAAAAGCTCAAAGAGATGAGAGAAGAACTCAAATCACACATATCTTGGACTTACGGCCCTAGTGCATGGGAAGAGATAGTGAGGATAGAGGCGAAGCAACGTAAAGAACAACGTGAACTAGTCTACAAGAAACAAGAGTTTGTAGATAACTGCATTAACTGGGCTGTGGGTATCTGTGTAGCATTGGCGGGTGTAGGTGCTTTGATAATAGCAATGTATTTTTTAGGTGTAAAACAGGGGAAGTGGTAATGTGGTTTTTAGTTTGGTTTATGTTTACTAATAATAAATTAGACCACTACATCTTAGGTCAATATAGTTCGTTTGATGTTTGTGAACAAGAGAAGATTAGGTCTTCAGTTCTGATAACTAACAGTACAACAACGGTATATTGCTTTGAGGTTATTCCAAAATAAAAATAATAAGTACGTAGGTTATAGTAAAGATGGTAAAGTCATCATAATAACTTGCAATAAAAAGATGGCTATTCTTTACATGAGGAGTTTAATTGATGCCGAAGAAAAAAGACTCAAGGCTAACTAACGCTGGAGTGTCTGGTTATAATAAACCTAAACGCACTCCATCACACCCCACTAAGTCACATGTTGTTGTTGCTAAAGAGGGAGAGAAAGTTAAAACTATTCGATTCGGAGAACAAGGTGCGTCTACAGCAGGTGCTCCTAAGTCCGGCGAATCTGATAAGATGAAAAAGAAACGTGCTAGTTTTAAAGCCAGGCATAGTAAGAATATTGCTAAAGGTAAAATGTCTGCAGCGTATTGGGCGGATAAAGAAAAATGGTAAAGAAAAAATCCACTGTTAATGAGGCGGGTAATTACACTAAACCTACAATGCGTAAGAACCTATTTAAAAAAATAAAAGCTGGATCTAAAGGTGGAAGCCCAGGCCAATGGTCTGCACGTAAGGCTCAACTATTAGCCAGTGAGTACAAAAAAGCTGGGGGCGGTTATCGTGCCTAAGAAAAAATCCCAGAAGAGTTTAGATAAATGGACTGATGAAAAATGGGGTACTAAGAGTGGTAAGAACTCTACTCAAGGTAATAAGGCTACAGGTGAAAGGTATCTACCTAAAAAGGCAAGGGAAGCATTAAGCTCTAAAGAATACTCTGCTACAAGTGCGGCTAAACGTAAGGGCACTAAAGAGGGTAAGCAGTATGTTTCGCAACCTAAAAAGATAGCCAAAAAGACTTCTAGATACAGGTCTAAATCATAAGGAAACATAATGGAAAAGTATAAAGCTGCAGCGGAGAAGACGCTGAAAGGAAATACACATCCGGATCTACAAGCCAAAGAAGCATTACTACGTGCTAATTTCTCTTCACAACAACGCGAAGGTTTCTTCAATGAAGCGTATGGAGAGTTATTAGTGCAGTATTTTACTGCCTGGTTAGGAACAGATCCACATGAAGTTAAGACACGAGAGTTTATATATAACTCAGCACTTGCGTTGGGGGATGTTAAACAGAAACTAATTAACTTTGAAACATACGGAAAGAATGTACCATACATTGAGGACAACGCATAATGAACAATATTGATTACGAAAAGTTGGTAAAGAACGTGGAAAACATGATTAACCTGTTAGAGTACGATTCTATGCGATCTCCAGGTAAGGCCAAACTTAATAGCAATCAGCTCATGGCTATGTATAATCTATTAGATCGATACAAAGCCAATAAAGAAACATCCGTACCAAAGGCAAAAAAGCCTACGGCTAAAAAAGAAGGATAATAAAACATGTCAGAACAAAATGAATCTCTACCCAACACGGATGATGTTCCCAGTTCTGCTGGTCCAAACGAACAAGAACTCCTAGATGCCGTATTATCTAATACCGAATTTCTTCGGAATGATGATGTGCCGCTACCAGAAGAGGAGGTCGAGTACGAGGATCCGGAGGTAACTGCTGAGGAAGACCCAGATGTAGCAGATACCGCCGTTAGCGATGAAGAGTCTGAGGAAGAAACAGAAGAGTCAGAAGATGAGGATGGCGCGGAAGCCCCTACCCAAGAAGCTGATGTATTCACTGTTGATGATTTAGATTTAGATGCCAAAGTCTCTGTCAAAATTGATGGAGAAGAAATGGAAGTCTCATTTGCTGATTTGCTCAAGGGCTATCAGACAGATGCTTCACTCTCTAAGAAGGGTCGTGAACTCGGAGAGGCACGTAAGTCTATTGAAGAAGAACGTGTTGCTAAGCTATCTGAAATTTCAAAAATATCAGATGCTACTAACGCAATGCTAACAATGGATGAACAAAAACTGGCTAAGGAATACCATGATGTTGAAGCCAAAATCAAAGAAGCTAGGGAAAGTGGTGATACTTATGAGTTAAGTGATCTTAAAGATCAACGTGAACAGGCACAGCAGAAATACTGGTCTGCACGTAACACTCGTGAGAATCTTTTAAAAACTGTTGAAGAACAGAAATCAAAACTTCAAGAAGAAAAGTTTGCATCTCAGATGAAACACTTTGAAGAAGTAATACCACAAATGATCCCTGACTTTAATGAAAAGGTTGCAGTTGAAATTCGAGACTTTGCTCTTGAAAATGGTATTGCAGATGAACTTTTAAATACGGTGATGGATCCTAATGTTGTAAAATTCATTGATGATTATCGTCGATTAAAGAATGGAATTACAAAAGGCGCTGCAAAGCGTAAAGAAGTTCCAACTAAAAAAGTTCCAACTAAGAAACCAGCAGCTGCTAATAAAAAGGCAGCTGATAAAGAAAAAATGGTGAAGGCTCGTGCATTTAAAGAAGGTTCATCTAAAGATGACCAAATGGACTTCCTTCGTCAATATGCCTCCAACTCTCTAAATAAATAATATCCTAGGAGGATTAATAAAATGGCAACTACAGGTGGTCGTAATATCTCCACAGCCCGTGGAGCAACAGGCACAGGTAAAGACGTATCAAACCGTGAAGATCTAGCGAATTTTATTTCCATGATCACACGAGATGAAACTCCCTTTATCTCTTCAATTGGTAAATCCAAAGCAACTAACATCTACCACGAGTGGCAAACTGATGAGCTTACAGCTCCAGGTAACTCCCGTGTAGCTGAAGGTGCAGATTTCTTGGCAGCTGGCTCTACACCTGCTTCCGGAGATGGTGCAGCCTCTACATCAGTAGGCGCAATGCGTACACGTTTGGGTAACTACACTCAAATCAACAGCAAAACAATCTCAGTATCAGGTAGCCGCCGTGCTATTGATCAAGCAGGTGTTGCCGATGAGTATGCATATCAGCTGAAAAAGCGTGGCACAGAAATGCGCCGTGACATGGAGTTTGATGTTGTAAACACATATAACAAGCAAACTACTTCTGGTGCTCGTCAGACTGGTGGTTTTCAGTCATTCGTAAACAGTGGTGATACTTGTGTGTTTAAAGGTGCTTTCACAGCACCATCAACAACTAACGCTGGTACAGCAGTTATTACTGTTGCTTCAGGTGCGGCTAAAGCTGCTTTGGCTCTCACAGACATTGACTCAGTGATGCAAAAGATCTATGAGAACGGTGGTTCCGCTACTCGTATCATGGTATCCCCAAAACTGCGCCGTGACTTCTCTGACCTTATGGTTGCAGATACAGGTGTTCGTCGCAACATCGATGAAGATGGTAAACTTCGCCAATCGGTAGACGTTTACATGTCAGACTTTGGTGACTTGATGGTAGTTCCAAACTACATCATGGGCCTTGCACACACAACTACTGACGCAACTACAACACAGTTTGACGCTGCAGATTCATGTGCTCTTGTATATGATCCACAGTGGTTTGCAATTGCGACATTGCGTCCAATGCAAGAAGTTGAAGTCGGTCAGAAAGGTGACTCAACTGTTGGCATGTTTGTCGAAGAATGGTCTTTGGAAGTTAAGAATCCAAAAGGCTGTGGCGCGATTTACGGCCTAGAGTAATTACAAAAAGGGGAGGGAGATTATTTCTCCTTCCCTATTTTATTCTATTAGGAGGTATAGAACATGATGGTAATCAAAGGGACAATCCCAGCAAATACACTTGGAAATAACTTGGTCGGAGATGTGCTTCATCTACCAGCAGATCGATGTGCTTGGACAACATCTGCAGCTTCGGCTAGTGGTTATCAAATAGATAAAGCATTTTTAATCCACTCTACAGGTAACGTGACTATCGTTAACCCAACTTTAGGTTACATTGGTAAGTCTGGTCGCTTTGTAGAGATGGCAACTTAATAAGAGGAAGAGGACATGGCACGTTGGGATGTAACACCTGGCACAGAGAATGGCACTATTAAAGGCACTATCCAATGTGATGAGGATGGATCTAGTAACTGGAAAGTATACCAAGATGAAAAACCTTTTTTAGAGCAGGCTAAAAAGGATCGTGATCTTTCAGACAGTGGGTTTAATAAAAAAGACTTAGGGTTTAAAAAGTTCGCTACAGTTCCTGATATCGTAGCCATTGAAATAAAAAACAAGTGGGGTATTGATTTGCATGATTCGGCAACGATGAAGGATAAAGACATGATGGCTAAATTCATGATTATATTCAAGCAAAACTACCCCCACCTCATGTCTTATTAAGGAGATTTAAGATGGCAACATACGTAGAATTTGTAGGATCTGGTGACTTCACTGGTGATAACGCAGGGTTGATTAGATCCTGGGCAAACAGAGATGTTTCTGTTTTGCCTGACTCAGTGGTGACACGTTGTTTAGATTATGCAGCAGATAAGGCTTACAGAACACTACGTGTGCCGCCTCTAGAGATAACTAAAATTTATGATGTTAATGGTACCCAAGATGAAATAACTGCAGCAGGAGTAGCTGGTGTTACTCCAGACATATCCCCAAGCTCTTTTTGGGGTGGTGGGCAAGTGTTGTCTATGACTTCACCCACTGACATGATTGAAATTATGTATATCAGGAATGCAGACACTGCTACTAAAAACCCAGGTATTGTGTACAATGAAAGGGTAGATGTGAGAACATTCAATGATGGTCTTAGTAGCTCTAAGGATTATCACTTTTTCACTAGGATTGGAAATGTTATAAAGCTACATGGTAATTTTAGTCGTGGAGATTCAATAGAGTTGCACTACTATCGCAGGCTCCCTGCACTTAATGCAACCTACTCGGGTACTTATAATAACTGGAAATCCGGATTAGGTACCTTAGATATTGGAGGGGTAGCTACAACTTATTCAGCCGCTGCAGATAAAACAGAATCAGCATTTGACGCGAGACTTGCACAAAATGCAAACTATTGGGTAGGGGAATTAGCAGCTAACTGGTTAAGAGATGAAAATGAAAGGGTTATTTTATTTGGAGCATTATTAGAGGTGTCTATTTATTTAAATGACACTGAAGAAATACAGAAATACATGGTTCTTTTCGATCAAGAAATATCGGGATTGAATAAAGAAGAAGTAGCACGAAGAAACAGGGGCGGTAATCTCTCAATGTCATTCGCGTACAGTGGTTTACTCTAGGAGGATACTATGGGATTTAGAGACTCAGACACCATAATCGAACCAATTGATGATGGGGGAGCTTTTGACTCAGGTGAAGGCTCTACAAGTTCTACAAGTGAATCTGCAGCTAATGCTTTACAAGCAGCTAACTCTGCTGCAGCTGCTCTTGTTAGTGAAAATAATGCAGCTGCCGATGTTGTATTAACTAACGCTGACGTTGTATTAACTCATGCAGATGTTGTTTTAACCAACGCGGATCTTGCTTTAACTAATGCCGATGTTGTATTAACTAACGCTGACGTTGTATTAGCTGAGGCAGATAAAGTGCAAACCGGACTTGATCGCGCAGCCGTAGCAGCCGACCTAGTGCTAACCAATCAAGATACAATAGACACAGCCGCTAATCTTGTTCTAACTAATGCAGATGTTGTGTTAACTCATGCTGACGTGGTGTTAGCGGAGGCTGACAAAGTGCAGACTGGTCTTGATCGCATAGCCACTAACGCTGACGTGGTATTGACTCATGCAGATGTTGTTCTAACTAATGCTGATGTTGTACTGGCCGAAGCAGATAAAGTACAAACAGGGCTTGATCGTATAGCTACTGCTGCTGATGTTGTTTCAACTAATGCGGATGTTGTATCAACTAACGCTGACGTTGTATTAGCTGAGGCAGATAAAGTTCAAACCGGACTTGATCGTGTAGCTACTGCTGCTGATGTTGTTTTAACTAACGCTGACGTTGTACTGACAAATGCTGACGTTGTGAGCGCAGGTAACTCAGTTACTGCCGCCGCTCTTTCAGCAACAGCTTCAGCAACAGCAAAAACAGCAGCTGAGACAGCAAAAACAGCAGCTGAGACAGCAAAAACAGCAGCTGAGACAGCTGAGACAAACGCTGAAACAGCAGAAACTAATGCTGAAACAGCTGAAACAAATGCAGCTGGAAGTGCCACTGCTAGTTCAAACAGTGCCACTAGTGCAGCAACCTCTGCATCAACTGCTACGACTAAGGCATCTGAGGCATCTACATCTGAGACAAACGCTTTGGCAAGTAAGAATGCAGCGGCTATCTCGGAGACTAATGCAAGCAACTCAGCTACTGCATCAGCTAACTCTGCTAGTTCTGCAGCCACTTCTGAAACTAACGCAGCAACATCTGCATCAACGGCTTCTTCTCAAGCCAGCACAGCGACAACCAAGGCATCTGAGGCATCTGCCTCTGCCACAAGTGCAGCAACTTCTGCATCTACAGCAACAACTAAGGCGTCTGAAGCATCTGCTTCTGCTACAAGTGCAGCCACTTCTGCCTCTAACTCTGCATCTTCTGCGACAGCCGCACAGACAGCTGAAACAAATGCTGAGACAGCTGAGACAAACGCAGCAGCTTCTGCAACAACTGCGACTACTAAGGCTGGGGAGTCTCTCACATCTGCGAACTCTTCTGCGTCTTCTGCAACAACTGCTGAAGCAGCTAAGGATGCTGCTCTTGCTGCATTAGATTCATTTGACGATAGGTACCTAGGAGCTAAATCCTCTGACCCAACAGTAGATAACGATGGTAATGCTTTAATCTCAGGCGCTTTGTATTACAATACAACCGACGATGCAATGAAAGTTTACACAGGATCTGCATGGGTTGCGGCTTATGCATCACTTGCAGGTACTCTTCTTGTAGCAAATAACTTAAATGATCTTGACAATGCAGTGTCTGCTAGATCAAACCTTGGGCTAGTTATTGGAACTAATGTTCAAGCGTTTTCCGCTATCCTTGCAGCCACTACTGCATCATACACAACTGCATTGAATACTAAACTTTCAGGTATTGAAACTGGTGCTACTGCTGACCAAACTGGTGCAGAAATTAAAACAGCTTATCAGGCAGAGGCAAACGCTTTTACTGATAGTCTCTACACTAAACTAGATAACATCGAAGCCAGTGCTGATGTAACAGATACTGCTAATGTGGTATCATCTTTAACTGCAGGGTCTAATATAACCATTGCAGCTGACGGTACAATATCTGGATCTGCTGCTTACAGTTTACCCACATCTTCTGCCACTGTACTTGGTGGTGTTAAGGTTGGGACTAACTTGTCTATAAGCGGTACAGGTGTTCTGTCTTCTGCTAACACTACATACACAGTGGGCGATGGTGGACTTACTCAAAGGAATTTTACAACAACATTAAAAGATAAACTAGATGGTGTTGCTGCAGGTGCAACTAACACTATTGGAAATGCTACCCACACTGGCGAAGTCACTGGTTCTGGTGCATTGACAATATCTGATAATGTGGTTGATGAAGCCAATCTTAAAGTTTCAAATTCGCCTACTAACGGTTACTTCTTATCAGCACAATCGGGCAATTCTGGAGGTTTAACTTGGGCGACTGTACCTGCGGGTTATAATGATGCTGATGTTGC